>Ga0209212_1000594_pt1 | contig 68776 bp, 62 predicted proteins | sample RifGroC2_FD_183996 | JGI IMG/M metagenome (GOLD analysis project Ga0209212, IMG submission 183996) | Groundwater microbial communities from Rifle, Colorado, USA - Groundwater C2 (SPAdes) (version 2) | ecosystem: Environmental > Aquatic > Deep subsurface > Groundwater | place: Rifle, Colorado...
AGAGATGACTTGGTTGAAAACCATAAAAGCGGTTCGATAAACGATTTAAAAATATTAAAATTATTTGTTTGACTGGAAGCACGCTTTCAGAGATGACAAATTATTCGCGGGGGAGGGGGAGAGTGAATGTGAATTTTGAGCCTTTTGCGACTGTCGATTCGACGGAGATTTTCCCTTTGTGCCGTTCTATAATTTCTTTTGAAATAGCCAGGCCAAGGCCTGAACCGCCGGTTTTTCTTTCGCCGCCGTGGTATAATTGTTCGAACCTGCCGAATACTTTTGACAGGTCGCTTTTCCTGATGCCGCAGCCGGTGTCGGAGACCGAAACCTGAATGAAATCCCCGGCTTGAGCCGTTTTAATTGTAATATATCCATTGGCGGTGAATTTTATGGCGTTAGTAATCAGGTTGGCCATAACCTGAATGATTTTATCCTTATCGAAGCGGCATTTCGGCAGGGCGGGAGCAAGTTCAAGCGTAAAATTCAGTCCCGCTTTTTTCGCGGAAAGAACCATTGTTTCGTAAGCATCTTTAACAGTTTCATTTATATCGGCGGTTTCGATATTAAATTTCATTCTGCCGGAGTCGAGTTTCTGGAAATCGAGAACATTATTTATCAGTCTTGAGAGCCTGTCCACGTTCTTTTTCGAGATGTTCAGTAATTCCTTTTGCTCATCGCTGATTGTGCCGACGACTTCATCGACGACCAGAGCGATGCCTTCCTTTATTGCTGTAAGGGGCGTGCGAAGCTCATGCGAAACCATAGAAGTAAATCTTGATTTCATTTCCGCGGCGGCTTTTTGCTCATTTACGATTTTGAGTTCTTCTTCCAGATGCATTTGCTCGGTAACATCTCTGACGGTCGCATAGAGGGAGACCTTTTCTCCCTGCTCGACTCTCGATAACAGCACATTTGTCGAAAACTCTTCGCCGGTTACGCGTTTGTGCATCCACTCGAAAAAGTGCGAACCATTGCGCATTGCCGTTTCTATCATTTCTTTGGCCTTGTCTATGGAGTATTGCCCGTCCGGCTGCCGTTCTGGAGATAATTTCCATGGGTTATAAGTCAAAAATTCCGTCTCGTTTTTCATTCCGAACATTTTTATCGTAGTGGGGTTTCCGGACGTGTATTTCCAGTCCGGCGGTTCAAAGGTCATAATAGCGTCGTGCGACGATATGAAGAGGCTTCGATACTTTTCCTCGCTGGCTCGCAACAGGTCTTCGGCTTCCTTGCGTTTGGTGGTATCGCGAAAGAACCCTATCATATAAACCTTGCCGGCGATTGTGATGCTCGTGGCGTTAATGTCGGCATAAAAGACGCTGCCGTCTTTTCTTTTTACGGGCAAATCCTCGGCTAAGTGAATTTCTCCTTTTACCTGCTTCTCGAACTGCTCAATAACATAGGGAAGGTTTTTTTCCGGATGAATATCCATTATCCCTAATTTTTTAATTTCATCGGGACTATAGCCAAGCAGCCGGCAAAACTCATCATTAACCCTGTAGAATTTTCTGCTTTCTATATCAACGATTACGATTCCATCGACGGCGTTTTCAAAAACTGTTCTGAATTCTTCCTCTTTGGCCGCGGCCAAATCTTTTTCCATCGACTTTCGTTTGGTGATGTCGTTAAAAATCGCGACCACGCCGCTAATCCTGTTATCTAAAGTGCGGTATGGCCTGACGCGCACCAAATACCAGTTTTCATCTTTATCTTTTATTTCAAATGTCTGTGAATGCAGGGTTTCTATTACTTCCAGAAGGATTTTCTCGAAATCGGGAATATCCACATTGAGTTTAATCCTGCTTATCGACCTGCCGATGTCGGAAGGAATTACGTTAAGAACCTTTTCGGCCTGGGGAGTTATCCTGCGTATCACAAGGTCAGTGCCCATCATAATGACCGGCATATTGATGCTGACCAGCAGATTCGTCAGGTCGTTATTCAGCAGAATGACTTCCTTGTTGCGGTTCTGCAATTCCTCGTTGGTGGTAAACAATTCTTCGTTTGAGGATTGCAGTTCCTCTTTTGCGGTTTCCATTTCCTCGTTGGTGCTTAGCAGTTCCTCATTGCTCGACAGGATTTCCTCATTTGCGGTTTTCACTTCTTCGTTGACGTTATCCTGTTCTTCTATAACCGTCTGAAGATATTCTTTTGTTTCGGAAAGCTCTTTCTGGAGGGATTCGATATAGTTGTCGTCTTTGGCGGCGGATTTGCCACGCGTCTTCGGCAAATTTTTAGGCTTGCCGGCTTTGCTGATTTCGTCAAAAAGGACAAGGAATAATTCTTCTTTATGTTCGCCGGACTTCACGGGGATAACTGTAATGCCAACCCTCATTTTGCGGCCATTACATTTTATATCCGCAGCTTCCATTTTTACGGTATGTTTTGTTCCTTTTGCTTTATATATCGCGGTGTGTAAAGGCTGAAAAAGCCCTTTGGGCGCCAATTTGAATATATTAAGGCTCGGTTTGCCCGCCGCTGATTCAAGGAAACGGCCGGTGTGCCCTCGGAACTGAACAACCTCCATATCGCTGTCGATAAGCACTCCGCAAACGGCGTATTCGTTAAGCACAATCCGTTCCACTAAATTTTCCGTATCAATATCTTTGCCTTTAGGCTTGCCGATGTCCGGCTTTTCCTGAACATCTGATTTCTTCTGCGGATAATATTTCTGACTTAATTCAAGTTTAGACGTTCCTGGCTGATATTTTTTTACAAAAATTTTATGCTTATTGTCCAAAGGCTTAAAAAGATTTGAATAGCTGCCTACCGATTCCGAGTTGCCCAAAAGCAGGAATCCGCCTGGTTTTATGCCATAGTGAAAATTGTGGAATACTTTTTTCTGCAAAACCGGCTGGAAGTATATGAGCATATTTCGGCAGCTTATAAGGTCTAAATTCGAGAAGGGCGGGTCGCTGAACACATTCTGTTTTGAAAAAATACACATATCCCGCAGCAGTTTGGAAATTTTATAAGAGTTACCGGTTTTGGCAAAAAATCTTTTTAATCGCTGCGGCGACACCTCGTTTTTTATATTTTTGCCATAAATGCCCTGTCTGGCCTTATTAATATTGCTTTCGCTTACATCGGTTGCGAGAATTTTGACAGGTGTGGTACTCTTTTTATTACCCAGCGATTCCATAAGACACATAGCGATAGAATACGCTTCCTCGCCGCTGGAGCAGCCCGGAACCCATATTCTGACTTCCTGACCTTTTGTCTTGTTTTTAAGTATTGCCGGTATTACACGTTTTTTTAATGTATCAAAAACGTGCGGGTCGCGGAAAAAACTCGTAACCTTCAGCAGCAGGTCTTCATAAAGATTTTCCACCTCGTTTTTATTCGTACGCAGAAATTTTATGTAGTCCCGGATATTTTCCAATTTCAGCAGAACCATTCGACGGGATATACGCCTGCTGACGGTATTGGTTTTATAATGAGTAAAGTCCAGCCCCCTGACAGATTGCAATATCTCAAGGATGCCTTCAACGCCTTTGCCTTTTGTTTTGATAGTTTTGTCTTTTTTAACAAGCCCTCTGCCGGACGACAGGAGGGGGTGTTTGGCTATACGCTCCAGCTCTGCGGCAATTTTTTTGGGTGAAAGCACAAAATCCACACACCCTGCACCAATTGCGCTTTGGGGCATACCATCGTATTTAGCGGATTTTTCGTCCTGGGCAAAAACAATGCCGCCTTCGGTTTTTATATCCTCTGCCCCAAGGGTGCCGTCCGTTGCCGTTCCTGAAAGAATAACTCCGATGGCCTTGTTACCATGCTCTTCGGCCAATGAATGGAAAAACCAGTCCACCGGCATACGTTTCAGCCCGGCATCGCGCATTTTATTTAGTTTTAATTTCCCCCCTGCGATGGAAACAGTAGCGCCAGGCGGTATTACATAAACATTGTTGATTTCTATGGGTATGCCGGTCTTTATTTCTCTTACCGGCATTTTTGTTGACCTGGAGAGCAGTTCGGTCAGCATACTTTTGTGTTCCGGCGCCAGATGCATTATAAATACAAATGCCAACCCCGGTTTGGCTGACAGGCTTTTGAGTAATTCCTGACAGGCTTCAAGCCCGCCTGCCGATGCGCCGATGCCTGCGATAGGGAAAGACAATCTCTTTGTGCCGGCAGATATAACGCCTCTTTTTTCGGTGTTCCTCTTGTTTTTTTTCATTTTATTCCTGTAATGATAAAAACGCAACATAGTGAAGCGTATTTCGTGAAGCGTATCTCGTGAAGCGTGAAGCGAAAAAACGACGAAATACAAAAATTATGTACAAATTTCTTTTTGTTAGAGTTTATAAGACTATCTACGCTCATAAAATATGTCAAATAAATTTTAGACAATACAGCAATCTCTTATCGCTTAAAGACGAGATTGCTTCGCTGCGCTCGCAACGATGACGAACCCCGCCATACAAGATGGCGGGGCTAAACGAGGTTTTAAAGACCGCTCCATTACTGTCGCGGCTCTGAAAAACTCCCTGCGATGTCGCTTGGGCTCTGAACGAGATTGCCATCGAGAACCCGCGCGATTTTCTTAAGGAGTACCTCATACTCGAACGGCTTGATAACATAGTCGGAAACCCCGCTTTCCTGTGCCGCGACGATATAATCCTCGTCTGTCGCAGCCGAGAGCATAATTACAGGAATGTCCGCTGTTTTCGGGGAACTCCTTAATTTAGCCAGCACGGCCAGCCCGTCCATATTCGGCATAAGGTTGTCAAGGAGAATGAGGTCAGGCGGTTCAGCCTCTACTTTGGCAATGCCTTCCATACCATCAGTGGCGGTCATAACTTTGTAGCCGTTTCTGTCAAGCAGCTTGCCTATGATGACGACGATATCCTGCTCGCCATCCACAATAAGGATTTTTTTCACGTCTGTTTTTACTTCTGTTTTCGTCAACACGGTATAGCCCCCCATACAGTTATTGTTTTTTAGCAGCCGCAATATGTTCTCGGCCGCATTATCGCCCCCGCCGGACGTTTCGTTTAATTTCTGATATGGCCTACCTTTTGCGGGGTTAATTATAGCTGTTTGATTTTGCAAAACAAGTATTTTCGGACTATTAAATTCCTGCCCTTTCCCACTATTGACTTTTTTCCGGTTTAATCCTATACTTTGGTGTTTTACGGATGAAATATAAAGGAGTAAAGCAATGGAACAGCTCAAGCCAAGGATTAGCGTTTATTACGCTCAAAACGCCACTGTTGTTACGCTTACCGACGAGAAATTGCTCGAAGACGACGACATCAAGGCTCTTGAAGAGTCCATAATGCCGCTGATTGACGGCTCACAGGTGAATCTTGTTGTCGATTTCAGCAGTGTGCAGTTTTTGTCAAGCGCCGTTCTGGGGCTTTTGATAAGAATAAGCAAGAAAATCAGCGAAAATAAGGGCAGGCTGAAGTTTTGCGGCATAAATTCAAAAATATTCGACATATTCAAAATCACTCGGTTAGACGAGATTTTTGAAATATACGATGATGCCAAAAAGGCTCTGCAGTCGCTTAAATAGCGGCTGATAGTCCGTTTTTGCGTTCACATAAGGTTATGTTATTGTTTTTTTGAGACGATATAAAGTTTCATGACAATAAAAGTGTTCAACCGTGAAAAGATAGTTTCAAAGGGTATAATATCGGAGCTGCGGAAGATATGCTCCCGTATTTTATGCCATGCTAACGTTCTGGGCTATTCGAAAGACGACCAGTTTGCCATTCATTTGGCGTTGGAGGAGGCGGTGGTCAATGCCGTTCGGCATGGCAATAAGCAGGATTCCGAAAAGGACGTTACCATAGAATATGAACTTTCCCCCGAAAAAATAGAGCTTTGGGTTACCGACCAGGGTATGGGGTTTAAGCCGAGCGATGTCGCCGACCCGCGCAGCGGCGAAAATATCTATAAGGCAGGGGGCAGGGGAGTTCTGCTGATAAAGTCCTATATGAACAGCGTTGAGTACAATAATGCCGGTAATTCCGTGCATATGACCAAATTAAACAGCAAACCCGTATAATTCTTTCCACTTCATTTGCTTTGCTCCGGTTTAGTTCTTATGTTTTCCGCATAGAATGAGTTTAACTGGAGTGGACAATGTTGAAAAAATTTGCATCAAGATGTATCGTTTCGGTTGGGTTGGCATCGGTGGCGGTTTTGTTTGTCGGTTGTGCCGACGAGGAGTCATACACGCCTCAAATATCGGGCGTTGTTTCGGAACTTCATCACAGTTCGGGGTATTCAAGCACATATAAGCCAAAGACGAGCTATTCGTCAACTTATTCGTCGAGCAGCTACAAACCTTATAAGCCGCAGTCGAGCTATCAGTCAAGTTCTGGCTCTCCTTATGGCTGGGTTCCTTCTCGCACCAGCGAAAGACGATGGAAAGCAATCGTAGTGCATAATTCAGCGACAGCCAGCGGTAATATGGCGACGATTGATTCCGCTCACAAAAATAACGGCTGGGACGGCGTAGGTTATGATTTTGTTATCGGCAACGGTTCTGGCAGCAGCAACGGCCAGATAGAGCCGACCTTCCGCTGGACAGGCCAGAAGACCGGAGCGCATTGCAAAACGCCATCGAACTGGGCAAACGAAAGCGCAATAGGCATTTGCCTGATTGGCAACTTTAATAATAGCAGACCGACCGCGGCGCAGATGGCGGCTCTTAACAAACTTGTCAAATTTATGATGAAAAGATACGGCATTCCCGCCTCTAAGGTATATGGCCACAAAGAAGTACCCAGCCACAGTACCGCGACGGACTGCCCGGGCAGAAACTTTTCTATGAGTTCTTTCAGAGCGGGGCTGTAAAAAAATGTAATACTTTAGCCGAGTGTAGGCAAAAAAGGTTCACCACAAGACACAGAGAAAAAAGAGATATGATTTAGGAAACCGCCGGGGCGAAAACCGGCGGTTTTTTTTATTCTTTACTAATTTCCAGAACGATGACCGTTATGTCATCGACTTCGGCGGGGTTTTTGTTCGCTTTGCAAATGTTTTCAAATTCGGCAGTCAACTGTCGGCCTGGCAAAGAGAGCAGTTTTTCAAATTCCGTGCCGAGATTAAAGCTATCGTTGTTTTGTTCTATTCCCATAAAAGGTTCAGCTCCATCGGAATACATAATGAGCTTGTCGCCGATGGAAAGCTGTGTGTGTCCCTGTTCAAATTGAGCGTTGTCAAATACGCCGAGCAATGCGCCTCTTGTTTGAAGCTGACCGGCGTTGTTTTGATTGTCGATTACAAGCGGGTAAGGGTGGCCTGCTCTGCAATAATCGAGTTGCAGAGTTTTGGTATTCAGCAGGCAGTAGCAGCACGTCGCGAACTGGCATCCGCTTAAATGCTGTTCGCACATTTTTTGATTCAAATTATTTATAACCTCGAGCGGCGTGAAAATTTTGTATTTGCTGCCGAATGTTTCGCGCATCACAATTGCCTGCTTGATAAACATCGTCAGCAGGGCGGCAGGCATCGAATGCCCGACCGCGTCGGCTAAATAAAAACCAATATGCTCCTCGTCGAGTCTTGTGATGTCGTAAATGTCGCCCGATACCCAATCGGCGGGCATAAACGAAACAGACCAGTTGAATTTATCGCAGTCCGGCAGAGTTCTCGGCAGAAAATCCCGCTGAACAGCGCCGGCCATTTTCAACTGCGTTTCGAGCTGTCGGGCGTAATCAGCATTTTCGTTTTGCCTGCTGATTTTATTTTTTTGATGCTGCCCGGAATATTTTTTTATTTTTTTTGTAATATTTGCCATATTTGCCGACTCTATATACAATGTAGCCGTCATTGAATCGGCGTTTTTCGTCCGCGACTTAGGCAGATAAAATTTATTAGCGATTATTGGCCGTTATTTCGGCGTTTTATAGGTCTTTAAATAAATTAGCATTTTTTTAGGAGATTTAACAATGTGTAGTGGTGGTGGTTTTGACCCAGCCGCTGTGATGGCGGCACCTATTGTGATTATGATGTTTATGGCGATAGGGCTGTTTTGTATGCTCGGGTTTGCGTTTAAAATTTTTCTCTGGTGGAAGATTTTTTCCAAAACCGGCTACAGCGGGGCGTTCGCTTTTTTAATTCTCGCTCCATTCGGGACTCTGATAATGATGTGCATTTTGGCTTTTTCGCAGTGGCCTGTTATGAAGGCTACATCGCAAATATCGCCGACGGCAAATTAATGTGGAGATGCACGGCTGTGCGTCTCTGCTGTTATGAGAATATGGCCGAGCCGATTCGCAGGATTGTCGCGCCGTATTCGATTGCGGTTTCATAATCCTGACTCATTCCCATACTCAAATGCCGAAAGTGTGGGCCGGATATTTTCTCGCCTCTGATTTCATCGAATAGTTCTTTGGCTCTGGCGAAAGCGTCTTTTACGACATCCTTATTCAAGCTTAGCGGAGCCATCGTCATAAGTCCTGCCAGTCTGATATTCGGCATTGTCGCGATTTGTTCAGCCAGATGAATGGCCGCCCCGACCGGCACGCCGTATTTTTGCGGCTCTTTGGAACAGTTGACTTCCATAAGAATATCCGGGCAAATCTCGAGCCGCGATGCCGATTTGCTGATTTCCTCGGCAAGCCGGAGCGTATCGACTGAGTGTATGAATTCTGTAATTTTCAAAAGCTGTCTGACCTTATTTCGCTGTAAGTGTCCTATCATATGCCATTTGACTTTCGCGTACAGCTCGGCATCCTGCGGGCTTTGCAGTGCCGAGGCGGCCAAATCATCGGCAACGACTTTCAATTGCTGTACGCGGTTTTCGCCCAATTGGTTGCATCCGAGTCGAATAGCTTCTTTTATCTGCTCAAAGTTAGCCGACTTGGTAACCGTAACCAGCGTAATTTCGGAGTTTTTCCGTTTCGCCTTTGCGCAGGCGTTTTCTATGCCCGTTTTGACCTTTTCAAGATTTTCAGCAATATTTTTCATAGTTTTAAAATAGCCACAGAGGACACAGAGTTCACAGAGATTTTTTGTGTTTATTCGCGGCTAATTCAATTGTTTCATGGCAAAAACAAATTCGTTTTTTTTAATTTTCTCGGCAGATATTCGGTTACGATAAAATCAAGTCCGTGTTTTGCGAACGCCTGCTGCTCGACACGCACGCCCATCTTTAGCATTTGATTCATCGCCGCCTGCCACTGGGGAAAATGTTTTACGAATGGGTCGTTTTTCAACGCGTCTTTGGCTCGTTTAATGTCAACGTCCTTCAGCGGATGCGTCGGCAGTTTGTAATCTATAATATCCTGCGGCGTTACTCCGAGAAAACTCGCCTTGGGCACGCAGAAAAACTGGTTCAGATGCGCCGCGTTGCCGGAGCCGACTTTCAGCGTTCTGTAAATATTGAAGTAGCCGTAAGGGTCGCCATCGACAAACGCGTACACGGGTATTCTCAATTTGTCAGACAGCCTTCTTATAAATCTTCTGCACGCCCTTGTCGGCACGCCGCCCATACTGATAAGGATGCAGTCCTGTTTGTCCCAGTAATCGTATTTTTTCAATCGTTCAAATGCGCCGGAAGTTTCTATCGCAAGGATGAATTTCGCGTCGCTTTTGAAGTCGAGTTCCTCAACGCTGTTGGGAACTGAATATGAGCCGGAGCCGAATTTCGTGCAGTCGATTTTGAGTTTGTTTCCCTTGCCGTCTTTGTCGAGTACGATGAGTTTGCCTGCGACATCGCCGCCTTTTTCTTCGGGCATAAATTTGAGCTGCTCGCGATTAACGCCGAACATCGCCTCGATGTCGTCCATAACGGTATCGGATTCGGGCTGCTCGGCAAAGCCGGCCTTGCCCCAGTTTTTGGAAATGTAATACGCCTCTCTTTTGGTAGCCATATTATCGGCATCGATAAGTTCTTTCGACAGCGACATCATTTTGAGCGTTTGAGCGAAGGACTTTACGGTGTTGACCGTGAGCGTTCTGGTCTTGTTTTTGCCGGTTATTTCAAAATAGCCCTTTGATGCCTGATATTTGACGTTTCCGAGCGAGCGGACGGGAGCCGACATACTCGGTTTTTGTCTCTTTAATATCTTTTCCTGTATGGCTTTAGCGGTATCCTTTATTTTTTCGGAAACCGCCGGTTCATTCCGTTGAGTCATTAAACTAAACTGCCTTTCCTGCGAACATTCGGGTAATTTTCAATAAGCTGATGCGGGTACTCTAAGAACAAAAACGGTGAAATTCAAGTTTAAAATCGCACTAAAATGGCTATGCCAAAAAAAATTAAAAAAAGCTTGACACGGCAAACTATGTAACATAAAATACAGGGTGATAATTTTGGATTAGCTCCCTGGGAGGGAGCGGAGTAGAAGGCTGATTTGGGAAGTTGGGAAGAAGACAAGAGAATATGCGTACTCGTGATGGTAGCGGGTGCGTCCCCTTTGTTTCCCCCTCCGTTGGTTTTCACTCAATTAGAGACAGTGTAACCTTATATTTGCTGTTTAAATTTGGAAGGAAAGAGAAAATGAAAAAGGGGCTGTTTTGTGTTGCGCTGATCGTTTCGGCGGTGTGTGCCTGTGGTGTGGCTTTAGCAACTTCAAATACCACTCATCAGCAATGGGATTTTTCCACAAACGCAAACCCGGCATACCCGAACATTGTTAGCAATGACTTTGGCAGTCCGGTCATAACTCTCCCATCTGGTACATGGTTTTCGACATATGGCGGAGCTTCCGGCGTTTGGCGATTCACTGCTATCAGCGAGATGAGCATCGCAATTCCTAATACCGGCAATACCGCACCGGATACACAAAAAGAGATATCGCTTCAGGTTACATATAAAGACCCCGCCGGTGCTGGCGAAGATTTACCAATTACAGTTATACCGGCTTATGACTCTATTGGACTTATCACTCGTGAAATTCTGTCCAATGGTTATTTTCACGACACCTACAAGATAATCATTACTCCAAACCCTGCTTCTGAAGTAATAGACATATTCACGATTCAGTGTACACTTTATGTTGACCAGATTATTGTTGACACCATCTGCATCCCAGAACCTGCGACCATCGCGATTCTCAGTCTCGGCGGATTGCTGCTTGGCAGAAAAAAATAAACAGCAAAATAGTAAATTAAAAATATTTTAATGTTTTTTGGGGAAAGGAAGAAGAAGTGAAAAAGTTAGTTACAGTCTGTGCAGTAGTTTTGATGGTTTTGGCAATTGGCAGCGTATCAGCCCAACAGGTAAAAGTTGGCACTGCCGGCGGCGGCCTGATGCTATATTACAATAATATAGATATAAGCGGCGACGGTATAGTGAGCGGTTACGATGAACAACCAAGTAATCAGGCGTATGTCAAAGCACAGTTCGGCTACAGCAACACCAATGGTTCGTATTTCCAGTTTGATAATACCGTAGATCTCGGAGGCGGAGCTACAATGAACAATATTTTCTCTGGCCAGCCTGTTGGTTCAAGCCAGTTTGGATTCGACTTGCAGGGAACCGCAACTACCTATAACAATGTCGGCGGTGTAGGTATCCCCTCTGTATCTTTTGCCGATAATACAAATAACAATGCTTCTGGTGCATTGCTAACAAATGTTATTCCAAATCAGTCGCAAGCGGCATGGGCAATCAACAACTACCAGGGCGGCGCTCAGACTGGTCAGCTTATCAATAGTCTGTTCAGAGGCATATCTTTCACGATGAATGTTACAAATTTTCAGGTTATAGGAAACACATATGTAATGACTGTTTCAGGAGATCTCAATTCGGACGGCGTATTTCATTGGTACACTATTGGACAGCCGGATTCGACACTTGCAAGCTGGCAGTTGTCAAACAAGCTGTCTTATACTGGTACACTCATCTATAATAAAGATTATAGAACTTTAGGTTACGAGAACGGGACAAACACCTATACAAATGGTCTGGAAAACGGCCATGACCAGATGGACTTTTACGCTGGAAGTATTGATGTCTATGCAACGGTAATTCCCGAACCGGCAACAATGGCGATTCTTTGCCTTGGCGGTTTGTTGCTTCGCAGAAAGAAATAAACAGCAAAATAGTAAATTAAAACATCTTAGTAATTTTTTGAGAAAGGAAGAGTAAATGAAGAAGTTAGTAACAATTTGTGTAGTAGCGGTAATGATTTTGGCAGTTAGTGGTGTCCAACAAGCCGGTGCCTCGAACATAACTATCAATATCAACCCCAGTCAGGTTCCGGATGAGGCGCAGCCTCTCGTCAATGTGGGAGACGCACCCACAGGTTTCGGTCCAGACTCCTGGCAGAATACCACAAAAATAACCTCAACATCTAAAGTCAATTGGCATGCTCGTTATATTGCTGATGGCGATTACCTGTCAGTATTATTTCCAACTCAAGCCGCGACACTTGCAATCAATGACATCGCATCTATTAGCTACTGGACCAAACGGCCTGATGGAACAACGGCAAGTCAGGATTGGGCAGCTTATATTTACACCCGTGATATCGACAGCAATCCATCGACTTGGTACAATCATAAATTCATCAATAATTACAACGCACATACCAATGTCGGTGATTGGACAAATTACTCCACTGATAGCGGTATGACTTTCGGCAGCAAAACCCTCGCTAATCTAAAAATTAGCAACGGCACAGAACTTGTCGAGATGATTAGCGTCCAAACCATGAGCAATTACAATACTTTTAACGGTTATATGGACGGTCTGACCATCACGCTGACAGACGGTAGCATAGGCATCGTGAATTTCGAAGCCATTCCAGAGCCAGCCACAATGGCGTTACTTGGTCTTGGCGGATTGCTGCTTCGCAGAAGAAAATAAACAGCTTTTCAGATTACTTATAGATTACCAACGGCAGGAAAAATTCCTGCCGTTTTTTTTATGCAAAAAAACGTGAAATTCGTAACATTTTAGCCATTTGCAGCATTCGGCATTATTTCGTCCTTTCAGGGCTTTGTGTTGCGCGTAGGGTACAAATATATACGGCTCATTAAAATTATGCCGACACTATACCATTTAATCCTTGAATGGTCAAGAAGTTATGATAATATTCCGCGATGGAAAATTCAGCGAATCAAACAACTGCTAACAAGTGGTTAAATGTACCGATTATAGCAACGATCACTCGGCTGTTATGTCGGGAGTTGACGCTTCAGAACAAATATCTTCGTCAGGAAAATAAAATTCTCAAGTCCAAGATCAAAAAACGCATCAGTTTTACGGACGATGAACGACGAACACTGATTGATGCTGCCATGGCGATGGGTAAAGATTTAATGGAACAAGTTGTTACAATTGTTAGTCCCAAAACTATTTTGGCTTGGCAGCGAAAGCTTGAAAATGAAAAGTGGGATTACTCTGACCGCAGGAAGGTTAATCCCGGCAGACCCAAGATAGCTTTAGATATCGAACAGCTTGTTTGCCGGTTAGCTCGCGAAAATGAATGGGGCTATGCACGTATTCAAGGCGAGTTGCAAAAGCTTGATATTACAGTTTCTAAAAGCATTGTTGCTAATATCTTAAGAAGAAATGGTTTGCCTCCTTCACCTGAAAGGAAAGGTTTAACCTGGCGTGAGTTTTTGTCCAGGCATGCAGCCGTATTTTTATGTGCAGATATGTTTCGCAAGGAAGTCTGGACATTCAGAGGCTTAACAACGGCGTTTGTGTTTTTTGTTATACATCTACAAACCAGAAAAGTAATCTTGTCAAGAGCAACATTTTCGCCGACAAACCAATGGCTATATCAGCAAACGCGTCATATTCTATGGGTTTGCAAGGAGCAAGGCATTAAACCTCGTTTCTTTCTTCGTGACAATGATATGTTGTATCCAGAAGGAATGAATACGATATTGAGGGTATCCGGCGTTGACACCATTAAAACACCATTTCAAGCACCTAACGCATTCTCATGCGGAACGTTATGTTCTTAGCTGCAAAAGAGAATGTTTAAATCATTTACTGATATTTGGCTTGAATAGATTGCAGCATGTCGTTGATTGCTATACTTCATATTTTAATGAACACAGGCCACATCAGGGAATTGCAAATAGAATCCCAGCAGAGTATAATAAATCAAACAGACAGCAGAGCGGTGATGTGCTATTTACAACAAGAAATATTGCCCGAAAAGATTTTTTTGGCGGACTTTTAAAGAGCTATCGAAAGGCTGCTTAATTTGTTATAGTCTTGACAAGTAAAAATGGTAAGAGCTATGAGCTTTTGTACCTTACGGGCGTGTTCAAAACCAGCCAGTTAATTTTCCTTTTTCATACGTTGTTTTGCCATAATCCGCAAGTGTAATTTTCAGAATCTGCTCAATATTTCCACAGACGCAGCTCCGTTGTCCGGCGACAATAAGACTTTCTTTCGGCGTCAGTTAAAAATACCGTATAGTAGAGGCTGTTGCATAAATAATTGCTCTTTTAAAAAGTGAATAATTTCAGCTTTTCGGTTAACCGCCAGCGATGCGAAAGATGGTTCGAATCATGTGGTTATATCTTTTCTTGAATTGCTATAGGGATGTTCTTAAGAAAGTCAGCACGCATCCGCAGAGCCGGATAGATGAGTTGCTGCCGTGCAACTGGAAACCACCGCTAAAAAAGGCGAAAATTGCAGAAGACGACATCGCCGCATAATTTTTTTGCAGGGGTGTATTTGGCCGTATAGTTACACACAGGGGTGAAGTAGCATGAAGTTGCTGGGTGCCGCAAATTACTCAGGATTGGTGTCAGGTATGGCGGAAAAAACTTTCAATTTTTTGCAAAAAACTTGCAGACCTTTAATGTCCATAAGTGGTTTTTGTGCCTATAAACCCCGTTTTTCCTCAAAATAGCCCTAAAAAAATTCGCAAAAATGCGCAAGTTTTTCAAAAATTCACAGGAATTTAAAATATGCCAAATAGGTTTTGACAAAGAGATAGGAATAATACAAAATGAGCGAGTAGAATTTTGGCGGACATTGGGGGGAAAACAGTTTCATGTTTGATGGCTATGCCCTGAACAATTACCCTTAACATAGAATCCAGCAGGTGAATTGAATGAATCGGACGGGATATTCGGAATTTAAATTCGCTATTTTAGGCACGGTATTAACCTTAACGGCTTATGCACTCTCGTACTGCATAGTTCCGCCGCTGATGACGACGATTGCCAGTGAAATTGGCGCAAACTATAATAATTTCGGATACATTATTATGCTCCAGTTTTTAGGTTTCTTTGTCGCCGGTATTGTCGGTGGCTGGTTGTGCGAGCATTTACATTTTAAGGCCAGGTCGCTCATCGCGGCAGGTATATTAATGGTTTCCATTACATTGCTCGCGAGTTTTCTGCTGAAAAATTTATCCTCATTTATAATATGGGCTGTAATTATGGGGTTAGGCGGCGGACTTGTGGAAACTTTCGGCGTTGTAATGATTTCCAGCTATGAAAAGCCACATTCAAGCAAATTGCTGAATTTGTCGCAGGTTTTCTTTTGCATAGGCGCGATAGCCGCTCCGCAGATTATTTCTATGCTCCTTTATCTAAAGGTTCGCTGGCAGATTATATTTGTTATATTTGGCGTTCTTATTTTTTTGATTATGTTCGTTTTTCTGCTGCTTACAAGAAACGCCAAACAGGCCTCGCCGGCTGCGATGAGGCCGGAGCATAATTCCACAACGCCGCTTTTAAAAGACAAGTTGTTTTTTCTTCTGGCGGCCACTCTTTTTACTTATGTAACGGTTGAAACGCTTTTGGCCTGCTGGATAGCCGTGTATTTTGAAAAAAGATTATCGTGTTCCGTTTATACGTCCGCTCTGATTATCAGCTTGTTTTGGTTTGGGCTTATTCTGGGAAGATTGTCAATCATTGTCATACCGAGACGCTTTACATTATGGCCTGTACTGTTAATTGGCGCAATCATTATATGTCTGGCTTCGCTGTTAGGCTCTTTTACAGCCTGGCCGGTTTTTGTCGCGGTATTAGTCTTTCTGGTCGGCATCGGCTCGGGGCCGTTTTGGCCGACTACCGCTGCGATTTGCCACGTCGCAAGAAATCGTCCGCAGTTCACTTCCTCGGTTATCGCGATAAGCGCAATAGGCGTAATAGCCGGTTCGGGGTTCGGCGCGTTAATTTTCAAGTATATGGATTTAAAATGGTTTTTCCCGCTTATAGCGTTTGGAGCGTTTATATTGCTGGCCGTGAGCTTTGTTTCTCACCGACAATACTCCAAAGACCTCAAGGGTATGGCAGGGGAATCTTTGCCATCAAATACAATAACAGCAATATTATAAATATAGCCACAAAGGCACAAAGAACTCTGTCTGCTGTCTACTGGATTCTGTATTCTTTTTTTACTGATAACTGCTTTTCTGCCGAATAAACACACTTTTTTTATTTATTGACAAAAGAGGAGTTTTAATGATTGAAAATATTGTTGCAATGTACGGTATGATGTGATAGTAAATTCCGTTTGATGAAATATGAGACGTTTTTTAGAAATAGTATTTTGTTTTGGAATATTGTCATATATGCAGATGGCAACGGCACAAATCACACTTCCGCCGATTATCGGGGACGGGATGGTAATTCAGCGGGGAATTGAATTTCCAGTCTGGGGCTGGGCGAAAGCCGGGCAAAAAGTTCAAATAAAGCCAAATTGGCAGTCAGGCATAACTGCAACGGCGAATCATGAAGGCCGATGGTTTGTCAAAATAGCTGCGCCCCCCGCCGGCGGGCCTTATGAACTCCAAATCAAGGGCGATAACACGGTTATTGCCATCAGGGATATTTTGTGCGGAGAGGTATGGCTGGCCTGCGGCCAATCCAATATGGAGATGCCGCTTGGCAATATCTCGTCAGATAATTATCCCGGCATTGATAATTATCGTCAGGAAATCGCTGAAGCAAATTATCCTTCAATTCGGTTCTTCACCCCCGCATACAAAAAAAAACATATGCCGCAGACAGAGTTTGACGGTCGCTGGGTTTTGTGCAGTCCAGAATCCGCAAAGTATTTTTCAGCAGTTGAATACTTTTTTGGTCGGCGCCTGCATAAAGAGCTTAAAGTTCCCATTGGCCTGATAAATTCATCTTTCGGCGGCTCATACATCGAAGAATGGATGACAAAACAGACGCTTCAAGCCTATCCCGATTGCAGCCTTCCTGCTGAACGGAGCGATTATCCGCTTTATGATGTTTTGATAGCCCCCCTGATTCCCTACGGTATTCGCGGCGTAATATTATACCAAGGTGAGTCAAACGCAACCCGTGCTTATCAATATAACACACTTTTTTCCGCGATGATCCATAGCTGGCGCAAAAAGTGGAGTCAGGGCGATTTTCCATTTTATTTCGTTCAAATTGCTCCCTGTGGAAATAATCGTTATCCGCCAATGGCGGCAGCGGAATTGCGGCAAGCTCAATTATTAACTCATCTGGCCGTTCCTAACACAGGTATGGTGGTAACAACCGACCTGGTCGATGACCCCTGCGCTGCAAGTCCGGACGATTTACACCCCGGAAATAAACAAGATGTAGGCAAACGGCTTGCCTTGTGGGCTCTGGCAAAAACATACGGTCGCGATATTGCGTATTCCGGGCCGCTGTACAGGTCTTTTAAAATCGAAGGAAATAAAATCCGCCTCTGCTTTGAGCATACTGATGGAGGCCTTATTGCGGCAGGCAACGGGCTTGGCGGTTTCAGTATTGCAGGGGCTGATAAGCAATTTGCGGATGCCAAAGCGGAGATTGACGGCAATACTGTTGTAGTATGGAGCGAGAAAGTACAAGAGCCGAACTCAGTGCGTTTTGGCTGGGACAATGTTCCCCAGCCGAGTCTCTTCAATGCCGCAGGCTTGCCTGCCTCGCCCTTCTGCACAAACAAGCAATAACGCGTATAGGTATTATTGCTTGCGCATAAAAAAATATTTTAATCCCATTTAATCACGGCGCCGAGTACATTTCCAGTTTCGCCGCGGTTGAGCGCATTATAAAACGCCGGGGCGTCTTCAGCAGAAAGCCTGTGCGTAATGACCTGTCCCCATTTTAAAGCGCCGGCGGCTATCCAATCCATTACGGCTTTTCTGCAAGGCTGAAAACCGTCATCGCTCGGAAAATACGCTGTGAGCAATTTCTCGTGAGCAAGGTAAAATTTAAATGACAACTGTCCGAACTGGCCATAATCGCCCTGAAACACAAACTTGCCATACATTTTACAATATGAAAGTGCGGTATCAATAAATTGCGCCAGACCGGTTGATTCAAAAACTATATCAGGGCCTTGAGGCGCCAATTGCGTCAAACGCAGGGGAACGTCTTCCTGTCCGGCGTTAATGGTATAATCGGCACCCAGTAACTTTGCAACCTGCAACCGATTGGGCTGTGTGTCGATTGCGATAACGGTTGCCCCACGCAATTTTGCTGCCGCCACATTTCCCAAACCGACCAGACCAGCGCCCTGAATTACCGCAATGTCTCCGGTTTTCACGCCTGATAAATTCACTCCATTTAAGCCTACCGAGGGCAGGACGAAAAGCGACGCCGCTTCTTCGTCGATATTTTTCGGCAGTATCGCTGCGTTGTATTTTTGGCTCGTCGTATCAACTATCGAATGCGCCCCGTGAGATCCTGAAGTGGGGCTGACGCTCTGGCCATTCATCGTTGCCAATACCGAACAGCCGCGATGATAAACCTTGTCGCCGATTTTAAATTCATCGACTTCGCTGCCGAGTTTTTCCACTATCCCAACCGCCTGATAGCCGAGCCATATCGGAAAAGGCCCCCACGAAACTTTATTGCGAATGAGCATAAGTTCCGTGCCGTTGCTGACCCCGGAATAAAGATTTTTTACCAGAATATCTTTTGGTCTCAAAACAGGCAGAGTTAATTTAGCCAGAGCAACATTCTGATCTTCCGTGCATACAATCGCTTTTGTATTAGTCATTGAATTAAAGCCTTCAGGGCATCAATTTTTTTAATTTTGCGATTTTAGTTTCGACTAATTCCGGATTAAACATATATTTTCTGGCCTCCAGATTAAAGCCGAGCCTTGAATCCCTGCTTAATATCTCTTTGAGAGAATTTAAGTTGTCAAGTTCGTCGGCGATTATTTTTTTCTGATAATCCGACACCGGCTCGTTTTGTCTGGGCTTTCTATCCTTATACCATTCGTAGATATTAAGCGTACTTCTAAAACAGTGATACGCAGTAAGAGCGTTATCCGTTTCGGAATTACGACCTATCACTTTTACATATTTATCACAGGCGTTTTTCCAGCCTGCGGTCAGCTTTTCAAGAAGCTCTATAATTTCATCGATACTAAGAGCGCCAAAACTTTCTTCAAGGCAATCTCCGTGCGGTTCTCTTGAGTCGCACGGCCCCATTGGCGAGCCATCAAAATTAAGTTTTAAATCATACGCCGGGGCATAGTTGACCGGAGCGAAATAAACAAACTTGTTGCCATTCACGGGATAATAATGTCCCGCCTCGTCAAATAGGCGCCAGGCTTCGATGACTTTTTCCGGAACAACGGACTTTCCAAAATATCCGATTGCCAGTTCGTTAAGCCACCGGGTTTCGTCCTGGCCATTATAAGTTTTTACAAATTTGTTCAGCAGGAAAACATTGAGCGTATCTACTTCGGAAGCGAAGTTCCACGTGAACATACATCCCGAAATGCCGGTTTCATACGCATATTTCAATTTCCTAAACACGGAAATAATCATCGGCAAATTGCATACGGAATTCAATTCGTGAGTGGTGTTCAGTTGGGATCTGATAAACATTTTCCGATTTGAAGAATACGCGCTGACCTCGTCTTTGAATCTATCCGATGGGCCGGCGTACATCAAACTATATTCTTCAACGGTTATTTCCTTATCAAGCAGTTTGACCTTGCCGCCCCTTTCAAAATCGCCCATAAGGATAATGTCTTCAGGCAATTTTTCGACGATATCGCGGTAAGGCGGATTGGAATTCATATTCCACGACCAGTCCCAGGCGACTATTTTGGTTTCTGGTCTGCCGGACTTAACACCCTGACGAATCAGGCTGATAATTTCGCATATAACTTCCGACGATTTTCTTCTGCTGCATCTCGGGCAGGCGCATTCGGTCAGCCAGAAATTTTCCGCAGATTCAAAATTTTCGGGTTTGGTCAAAACGTGCGCCCAGCAGTTATTTATATGCTCGCTTGCGGTTATTAGAAATATGCCCTGAATGTTGACTTTTGCCGTCAGTTGAGCAAAACCATTCTTCAGATAATCCTGAACCTGTTTCGTCGATGAACAAAGACTGTACTCCGGCGCACGGTCATAGACCTGTATTTTGCAGCCTGACAATCCGGGATTATCTTTCCAGAACTGACTGCTCACTTCCATTCCGAGCGGTTCTGTAAAAAACATCCATAAGCCAAGACCATACTTAGCGGCTCTTTGGGATAATTGCTGCAATTTAACAACATTAGATTCCGCCTGCGGATAGTATTTCTCAAACAAACCCGTCGGGCAAAGCTCTCTTAGCATACCTCTAAGCCAGATGCCCGTAAAACCGGCATCCGCGATAGCTTTCAATCTTTCATCGCTATGAGTATCAAGACAATTTTCAATCTCAAAACTCCAATAATCGCTGTCTTTACTTCTGAAAATCCTGTAATCCAAAAAGCCGCTCATAATATCTACTCCAAAATTTCACGAATAACAGATTCTAATTCCGCAGCATTGCCAAACACCGCGAAAGATGTCCTTGATTTAAGTTTTGAACCCTTGAGAAAATCTCCATCTACAATAGCAGCGCCAATTGTCTCAATTTCAAAAAAGCCCTGTTCTTTGCCGCCATTGAAAATGCTGTAATTGTCTGACGCTGAAAACGGCCCATTTGGTTGAGCGTTGTCGGCGATATTAAAATAGGTGCCTTTTGATTCTTCTACAATCTCACGAATACATATTAGATTCTTTGACAAATCATAAAAACCCGCGAAATCGGCTTTTGCGTCTGTTTTAATGCCTATCTGGCCTGCCTTTCGGCCATCGGTTTTATAAATAAAACCGCTGGGTTTATATGTTATTTTTTCTCTGGGGTCTTCGTAGAAATCAAAATTAATCGCTTTTTGCGGATTTTTAACTTTGACAAAACCGAACGTACTGTCAGAAGCGTCAAACTGTTCAAGCGTCCAGCAGGCCAGCAGGGCATCCTGAATTTTGACTTTGTTCAGCACTTCCATACTATCTTCGACGGTATAAGCAAAATAATGTCTGGGGTTTTTGCGGGCAAGCACATCGGCAACATTATCGACCGCAAAAGTACGCTGCATCCGAACCTCGATGGCAGTACCTTTTCGATTCTTAAGTATTGTTTTTTTTTCGGCGACGGCAGAATCCTTTGAACCAGATTTCATCAGAAAAGGTTCGTTGTTAATCGCGGTCTGCACCCTCCAGGCGTCGCCATCATAATTGAATCCTACGCCGCCGCCTTCGGGAGCAGGCCAGAAATTGTTCCCGCCGTAATTGTTAAAAGGCTTGTCTGGCTTACGAACATTTTCAATGTCAAGCCGATGCAGAGACGAGCCATTAAGTTCGCAAAACACTCTCGCTCCCAAATCCGGAATAAAAGCGGCCTTTGCGTTTGCGCCGCCGCAAACAAAAGCCGTGTCTTTCTTAAAGTTAATAAGTTCCTGAAAATCATTCATAACAAATACCTGTCAAATAAGGTCTATCGCCCTTTTGAAAACGGCGTCCTTGTCTTTTAATAAGCCAATAAGAATATCAAGCTGTTCGAGCGCGTATTTGCCGCAATTTTTTACTATAAACGGGTCGGGCAGCACAGCTCCCTCGCCAAAATGCACCAGCCCTTCCGGCATTTTGTAAAATTCCCACGGATGAAAATAAAAACAAAAAACAGCAGGCAGATTTTTTTCCTGATACATTTTAAGCATATTATCAATATGCACCATCAACGCCGAGGCGCTTTGCGTTCTGAATTTCGGCCACTGGTCTCTGTCGCGACCGCCAATATCCGTACTGGCAATGGTCATATCCGCAAAATTCGGTATCTCAAGAATTTTCATATCGCCCTGTGATAGCCAGTTCTTTCTGCTGGGATGATAAGGAGTGAGCCTATCCTTATGGAAAAACATCGGGTAGGACGCATCTGTCTTATATCCCAAATCTTCAAGAGCGTTGATCAGCGCGGTGCTGCCCCATAAGCGAGGCGCACGAAAACTCCGCATTTTGCATCCAGCGACATCTTCTACTATTTTAGTCGCTACTTCAACTCGATGATAGCATTCTTCCGGCAAAATAGAACGAAGGCCTGGGATAGGTATCAGCTCATCGCCAAGAGTTTCATGATAAAGACTGTGGCATCCAATTTCATTGCCTGACGCTGACACCATCTTAACAATCTCCGGATGAGACTTGGCGGCATCGCCGGTGAAATAAAATGTGCTTTGAACTTTATGCCGGGCAAGAAGGTTCAGTATTTCAGGAGTGCCGTGAACAAGCCCTTCATAAAAAGGCGTCCAGCTGCCGATATCCGTTTCCATATCAAAACCAAATATAACCGTCGGTTTCATATGATATTCCTAAAATTATTTTTTAACAAAATCTATGCGATTACAGACTGCTTAATATCTTATCCATCTTGGGGCTCATAGGCACAGCGCCTTTTTCTGTAATTTCAAAGCCGGTTTCAATTCTCGTGCCGTTCCATTCGGGATGGCCGAAGAAACTCACATCTACGCATACCGTCATACCTGGCTTGAGAACATCATCGCTGTTTGGTCCAAAGAAGGGCGATTCCGCTTCGTGCAGACCAATCGTATGGGCAAATGGACAGACCATATACTTAAGCAAATTGTGTTTGGCGTAATACTCACGGCCGGGTTTGTCAATTTCGCGTCCGCTTTTGCCGACGACAAGCTGCGATTTAGTCAGCTTGAAAGTCTCGCCAAGATGCTTCAGGCATTCTTTCTGACTATCGGTATATTTGCCAGAAACCGGTACTGTGTGGCCAAACACGCCCGCATAACCTTTCACTTTTGGCGCAAGTCCGAGCATTACAAGCTCGCCCGCTTCTAATTTTTTGGAACTTGCGGTAGGCACAACAGCGTTGGCGCGTTTGCCGCTGCCAACGATTGCGCTGAAACCAAATCCGCTTGCTCCCCGGTTTCTTGCGGCGTGTTCGCCCGCCGCCGCGATTTCGATTTCGCTGACTCCCTGCTTAACGGCACTAATCATCGCATCGTAACATGCATCAGCAAGGCTAAAGGCCGCTCTGATTTGCTCAATTTCCCATCGGCTCTTGATGTATCGCAACTGTATATACTGACCGGTTACGTCAACTAACTCAACGCCGGAAAACCCTTCGACGATTTGCTTATAACAATCCGCTGGCATTCTGCCTGCGCCCACCAGTCCGACTCGTTTAATCTTACCCATTTTTGCGGTAAGTTCAGCGAACAGTTTTGGGAAATCTATTATCGTCGCGTTTGGATATTCCTCATCGGGAACCATAAACACCGGAAAATTACGCGTGTCGGTTATCGCGCTGTCCTGCTTTGCAAACGGCTCGCTTTCCGGCCCGCCAAGAATTATTGGCTCGCCTTTGGCAGGGATTAAAACCGCTCCGCTTTCAAACTGCGGACACCAGCCGGTCAAATACCACCCATTGCCGATGTTGAACTCATCATAATAGACTAACGTTATGTCTAATCCTTTTTCTTTCATTAACTGTTTGACTTTATTCAGCCTGACATCGCATTCTTCTTTTCCAAGATATCCCATTATTATCCCTTTCAATTTATGTGTTATTTAAGCGCTTTCTCTTATTATAAGTCTGGCTTTAATGACTTTTTTTACATTTCTTAAATCTTCTCCGTTTTTTACAATTTCTATGAGAGTTTTAACCGCTTCCCTGCCAAGTTGAGCCTTGTCAATGCTTACCGTTGTGAGCGAAGGGACTAAAAAAGCGGAATGAGTTATATCGTCAAATCCGACGACTTTAACCTGTTCAGGGACTTTTATTTTCAGCTCTGAAAAAGCCCTTATCGCGCCAATCGCCAATTCATCATTACAAAAAACGCCGTCAAAATTTGCGCCTTTCTCGAAAATTCCACGAATAACTTCATAGCCGGAATTGGAAGTCATATCCGTATAAATCACTTCATATTTGTCGAACCCGCCGGACAAACTCTTTATGCCGGCGACTGTCGCTCTGGCGAAATAATGGTCTTCATTGGGACCTGTTAATAACAGCAATCGCTTCACTCCCCTGTCGGATAAATGCCTGATAGCTTCCAGACTGCCCTGGAAATTATCGGATTCCACCGAGGAAATGCTCGCTCCGTCAGGCACTGGCGAATCAAGAAGTACTATGTTCGGCGTGAACTTCTGAATAGCCTTTATTTCTTCCAGACTAAACTGCCCCGCGAGAACGGTTCCGCAAATGCCGGAAACGGCAAAAAGCGATTTCAACCGCGGCCATGTCTTTTCAAAACTCTCCTGCCAATGACTCTGAAGAACAGACAATCCATATCCGGCCGCTTCTTTTTCCGCAGCCTTTGCCACAGCCGAGAAAAAGCCGTCCGCCATTTGTGTGTCAGCGGAAAATATTAAGGCAATACACAAGCTTTCATTGGCTAAAAGGCCATCCTTGCTTCGCATTGCTCTTGCACTGCTCGAAGGCACATAACCAAGTTCCTTAATAGCTTTCATTACCCTAAATCTGGTATTTTCAGCCACGGAATCCGGGCTGCAGATTACCCTTGAAACCGTCATTCGGCTGACCCTGGCCAACTTTGCGACATCTAAAATAGAAATCTTCATTATAGCATTATAGCCTTTTGATGTTATCGTTCCCGTAATAGTAACAAAACATTTCAAATTGTCAAATTATTTCTGAATTCTGGCGATGGTAAATTGATTTTTAAATCTGACAGTATGCCGGTTTGAGCGGGAACTCATCCGAACGCAAAATGCTTTGACAGTATCGAAAAACGGGGTAGAATCCAATTTAATGAAAAAACTAATCATATTTGTCAGCTTGTCGCTGCTTCTGGCCGGTTGCGCAGCTCCGCAGAGACAGCCCGAAAGAATCGCCGCCGCAAAAATCAGCCGGGTTATCGCCGGTAAATCCGTCCAGAATAAAAAAATAGAATATCTCAAAATCGGCACGGGTAAAAATACCATATTTTATCTTGCCGCCATACACGGTGATGAAGCCCAGGGAACGCCGACAGTTCTGAAACTTGCCGAACATCTGCAAAACAATCCGCAGCTTCTGGAAAACAAAAAAGCGATAATTCTGTCGGAGGCCAATCCCGACGGCGTAATTCTCAAACAAAGATTCAACGCTCATAACATCGACCTGAACCGCAACTTCCCCGCGAAGAATCGTGAAAACAACGAAAAATACGGTTTCAAAGCCCTCTGTGAGCCGGAATCCAAAATCATCTACAAACTCCTCAAAAAATATAAACCGCGGATAATCGTAAGCCTCCATCAGCCGGCACCGAACAAACCGGGCTGGATAGACTATGACGGCGACGCAAAAGAACTCGCCGAGAGAATGGCTTCCGCCTGCGATATGCCGGTTTATAAATACGGCTCAATGCCCGGCTCGCTTGGCTCCTACGCCAGCCAAAAACTCAATACGCCGATTATCACTTTCGAGCTGCCTCGCGATGCAAACGCCACTGCCGAAATCCTCTGGCAAAAATACGGTGATGCCCTGCTGACCGCGTTAGAATAAACAGCAATTTTTGTAACATTTTAGCCGTGCAGACAGAAAACCGGCTAAAAACAGTTATCAGTAAAACCAGCTAAATCTGCGTTTAAAGTAAAAGCGATGCAAAGGGATTTGCGCCCACAACGACCTTTGGGACTGCAGTTTTCTATCTGCAATTTACAATCCGAAACAACCTCAACGGTATCTATAAAGACTTCTCTTTTGTCAATAAATAAAAAAAGTGTGTTTATTCGGCAGAAAAGCAGTTATCAGTGAAAAGAAGTAAGGGTATAAGGAAATAAAGAGGTAAGGAAAACAGCCCAAAGTCCTTATTTCTCTGCATCCTGCTTCCTTATTTCAGCGTAATCAGCGTCTAAACAGCTATCAACATTCAGCGGTCAGCTTTCAGCGTAATCAGCCGCAATTATGATTTGTTTGCTTACAATTTATTGATGTAAATTGACATTTTGCGATTGCTGACTTGCAATTATGAAAAACAAATTTGCATTTGCCAAAAGCAAGCTTGATTTGAAATGATTTAAACATCAAACACTGCATATATTTCAAGCACTGGAAAATATAATTGCAAGCTGTTATAATCATTTCTGTCCGAATAGAATTATAAATTATTCCGATTGAAAGGAGCTATGATGTTTATAGATTATGTAACGCTGATGCTGATAAATATGGCTGGAGCATTGGCAACCTTGGCCGTTTTTTTATGGCAGGACACTGACAAAGAAGCCGGGAAAATATGGGCGCCGGCTTTCGGCATTTCCGGCACTGTAGCCGCTGTTTGCGGCTTTGCAATGATTTTTACCTGGCCTTTGCCCAAGCCTTACAATATCCCATTCGGCGAAATGTCGGTATTTCTCGGCATCTTGTTTTTGGGTACATCGTGGGCTCTTGCAAAAGGCTGGAATTTGCAGCCTCTCGGTATTTATTCCTTTTTCGCAGGCGTTGCCGCGGTATTACTCGGCATCAGAATTATCGACCTTTCCCTAACGCAGAGTCCTGCTTTAGCAGGCGCGGGATTTATCTTAACAGGTATGGGTGGAGTTTTTGCAGGGCTTATAATTTGGCTGCACAAAATAAAACCTCTGCGTATTATTGGAGCAACAGTACTTCTAATCGCCGCCGCGATTTGGGCGTTGATAGGCTATATGGCTTATTGGATGCATATGATTCCGCCAGCATAATCGCATACCAATCAATCTGGCATCAGCTAAAAACTACTGCCCAAGCCATTGTTGAGGCCGGGGCAGTTAGGGAGGAGGAAGAAGAAGAAATTAACAATTATTTTCAGGTTATATTAGGTATTTGCTAAAAACATCTCTTAGCCAGACAAGCTGTGTATCTGCTTCATCAACATCGGCATTTGGCGGCGCCTCGTCACCTTTGATAGTGCGCATTCCTCTCCTGAGTTTGGAAACATTGGGACGCGTCTGTTCGTATAATTCGGTCCCATTACACATTTCTGAATTAACTTTAGCCCTCATAGTTACCCCTTTATCTAAAGATATTTTATAACGTCTTTCAGCCTAAGTTCTTTGCCGCAAAATCCCAATTAAGCAGTTTATCTATCACCATTTTTAGATAATCGCCTCGCCGGTTCTGATAATCTAAATAGTAGCCGTGTTCCCATACATCAATAACCAAAAGAGCTTTCCCCTTTTTTTGGGATATAGGATTTTCGGCATTCGGAGTTTTAACGATTTTAAGAACGCCTCCGTCTTCAACAAGCCATACCCATCCGCTGCCGAACTGGGCAGCTCCCGCCTCGGCGAATTGCTTTGCGAAGTTTTCATAACTGCCGAAGTCAGCCGCTATTTTTTCGCCTATTCCCCCTGTCGGCCTGCCGCCTCCTTTGGGCGACAAACTGTTCCAATAGAATGTGTGATTCCACACCTGCGCAGCGTTATTAAAAATGCCAGCTTTGTCAGTCTGACCGGCCGTCTTGACAATTACATCCTCAAGTTTCATACTCGCAAACTCGGTACCAGATACAAGTTCATTCAGTTTATTAACATAAGCCTGATGATGTTTGCCGTAATGAAAACTCAAGGTCTTTGCAGAAATAACGGGTTCCAAAGCATCTTCTTTGTAAGGAAGAGCCGGCAAAATGAACGATTCTGATTTGGTTTGTGCCATCGCTAAACTCCTTTTGTTGTTAGTTTCTGATTTGGCCGTTGCCATCGGCAGAAAAAATATCGCCAAAGCCGCAACCGTTATCATTTGATATTTAAATTTAGTTTGCATAATAGAACAATACTAACGCAATGCCGCTTGCAAATAGGATGTCAAAACCTTTTCCACATTCTTAACCGCAATTGTCTCGGAACGATCCTCCTGCCAAATGGGCTGTTTTTGCAGCCATTGGCCGTCGCAATTCTCTCTGCCGCATTTAAACCATATAAAGAAGCACTGGCCTTCTTTCATTCTATCGGCTTCTTTCATAACTTCCCCGCAAACCGGACAAAGCCCTCTTTTTTCCGCGGACTGAAATTTTGTGATATTTATTATGTCAGCCATTTTTATACCTCCTTAATTTCATACTTTTTTCTGCTTTACTTGAGCAAAATCTACCGCCTTTCAAGTTATCGGGAAACAGGGAAATCCCTCTATTTAAACTTCTAAAATGCTCAAAAAATTCGTTTAGCCGCCTTATCATACTCCAACCAACCGCAATCATCGCAGGTTAGTTAGCCCACAGCTTTATGCTGGGGGTTCGTTTCAATCTTCAATTTTTTTCTCTGTGCCCTCTGTGTTCTCTGTGGCTAATCTTTTTAATTCACCAGCAAAACAGAATTTAGTTCTCCATAAGGATTGGGTTCTGTATTGGCGTTAGATGGGTCGTGCTGCCATTTTCCATCGACAACAAAACGATAGCAGTATCGCCCGGGTCGCAGCGCAAACCTTGTCTCCCAATAGCCTTTTTCACTTGCTTTCTTCATCTGTGTTTGTTTCGGCTGCCAGTTATTAAAATCACCGGCAACTTGTACAATAGAAGCGTTCGGGCAATAAACAGAAAAAACTACAACGCTCCCGGCTTGTTTCACGCCGCATAATTCACCGGCAGCAGATTTCTTTTTACCCTTTTTTGTTAATGTTAATGTTTCCATATTCATTTCCTTTCTGATATTATTATATTAAACAAATTCAACTCACTGCCTTTGCCATATTTAAATTCTATCGGCGTAGCCGATTCCGTAGTTTTTCACTTTTCACTTTTAGTTTTTCACTCCTTTATCCGTGTAATCTGTGTAATCAGTGATTAAACAAATTCAATTAAAGCAGTACGTTTTGTTTTCCACACAATGCCGTCCGGCAGCGGGAACTTAAATTATCCAGCACATTCATAAAGTTGATATAAGAATCATAAGGCGATTCATAAGGATTGAAATATTTATGCACATCGCCGTCCGCAAACCATTTCGTACACATATAATAGAAATGGTCTGATGTCTGAAGTTTTCGCCAGTCACTTATAATGCCTTCGTCTTCGGTGTCTTTTACGGTTTTTTCAAGCCTGTAAATCTCAGCAAGAGCATTGTGCTGCATCTTATTTCCCCGCCACGCCGATATATCACGCTCAATATCTGCCCAGCTTATTGTATGCGGAACATCGACAACATCGGAATCGTCATAAGCCGCCGCAACTTCTGATGGTGTTTTAAAATCGTTATCTCGATGTTTAAGAATTTCCTGCGGCAAATGTCTGAGAAAATTGAAAATCCCAGTGCTTTCCCATTGATGCTCGCCGAAAGTTTCGTAATCCATAAAAAGATTCACAACAAATCCACAGCCGTTGACATCGTTCACCCAGCTTGCGAATTTAGGAGCATGCAGCGGCCACTCGCTCCAATCGTGGTTTGAGAACCTAAAGGCAATATCATCGCTTAGCCGATAATTTTTCAGCAAAAGTTTTAAATCACTGCTGCCAGTCGCCCTGTACACAAAATTCGGACTCCTGTGTCCGAGTATCCGGTCAACACCTTCGGTAATTATCGCGCTAAAACCGCCGATTTTGCCGATTACCTCCGCTATATCATTATTATAGATAAGTTCCGTATTCCGAAACACTCTCGGCGTTTGGCCAAACAACCTCTGAATAGCTTGCTTGTGAAGAATAATTTGTTCCGCAAATTCCTGCTCTGAATACAGTGAACTTAAGCTATGATAATAAGTCTCTGCGATGAATTCCACGCAACCGGTTTCTGCAAGCTCCTGAAAACTCTTCAGAGCTTCCGGCGCATACATTTCGAGTTGCTCAAGCAAAACACCCGTGATGCTGTAAGAAATTTTAAACCGCCCTTTATACTTCCTTATCAGCTCAAGCATAAGTGAATTGGCAGGCAGATAGCATTTCTCGGCCACCTTTCTGCAAATCTGAGCGTTTTTGTTTTCATCGAAATAATTACTGTCCGAATCGAATATCGTATAATCCCTCAACCTGTTAGGCTGATGAACCTGAAAATAAAAGCATACTGATGCCATAAAACCTCCTTATCCTGTTACGGTTAAAATTTGTTTATAAATTTCGTTAATTTTTGATGCCGCGCTTCCCCAGCAGAATTTTCTGGTTTCATTTCGGCTGTTCTCACGCAAAGTCTCTCGCAATGGTGAGTGTTTTAACGCCGCCGTTATTTTATTTGCCATCTGATTGACATCCCAGAAATCAACTTTCAAAGCGTTGACGAGGATTTCCGCGATACCGCTCTGCTTGCTTATAAGCACTGGCACATTATTTTTTACCGCTTCCAGCGGAGCAATCCCGAATGGCTCGGAAACGGATGGCATTACATATAAATCTGCCATTCGATACATCTTTTCTACATTAGCTCCTCGCAGAAATTTTGTAAAGAATACCTTGTAGCCTATTCCGAGTTCAGCGGCATATTCAATCATTCTGTGCATCATATCGCCGTCGCCTGCCATAACGAATTTCACATTGCTTATTTTCTCCAAAACTTTTTTCGCCGCGGCGATGAAATAATCAGGCCCCTTTTGAAATGTGATTCTTCCAAGGAATAAAACTATTTTATCCAGCTTTTCAATAGATTTTTCTGGAGTAAAATTGTCATCATTTTCTATGCCGTTATGCACTACGGTTATTTTGTCTGGTTCAACACCGTAGCGGTTAATTATCATATTCCTGGTATAATTGCTCACAGCGACTATTTTTTGTGCCTCATACATTCCCTGCCGCTCGATGTCGTATATCGTCTGGTTGATGTTTTCGCCGCTGCGGTCGAACTCTGTCGAGTGAACGTGAACGACAAGTGGTTTTCCGCTGTTTTGGGCAGCGGCAACGCCGGCGGGAAACGTCATCCAGTCGTGCGAGTGGACAACGTCAAAACTTTCAACATCGGCTATCTGGGACACTTTTTCTGCGTATTTATTGACCTGTTCGTAGATGTTTTCGCCATAATTCTGTTCATTTTTTGAAAAATTAGAGTCAAAACTGCAAATTTTTTCACATTTTTTTTCATTTTTTGCAAAAAACTTGCGCGTTTGGCTCGAAAGATATGGCTTCAGCGGAGATGTAACGGTTATAAATCGCACATTTTTAAACTCGGTATTTTCTGAAGAACTGACACCTTCAGCATTTAGGATTTTCATATAATCCACGCTGCCGCCGTCAGTTAAGGTAGGCAGAACGAAAGTGATTTCCGTCCCGGCCTGGCTCATCGCCTTGGTCAGCCCATAGCAGGCCGTCCCAAGCCCTCCGCTTATGAATGGCGGAAATTCCCATCCTAACATAAACACTTTCATCTTGTATCCCTGTTTGCCATAAGGAGTTATATGATTTAAATTTTCAATTGATAACTCTATCGGCTCACACAGAAAACCTAAACAGGGAAATTCCCTCATTGTCGCTTCGCAATTCCTCAAAAATGCCCTGGAAAAATTCTCTTCGTGTTTTGTTGTAATTAATTTGCTAAAAATGAGTTATGAAATGACCTAAATAAAACGGAGAGGGCGGGATTCGAACCCGCGGTACTCGGTAAAGAGCACACTGGTTTTCGAAACCAGCTCGATCAGCCGCTCCGACACCTCTCCGGCTAACTTATTCATGAAGTTGTAATAGTTGCGGATAATTGAATAAATGGTAAAAGCATTAATAGACGAAAAACACGGTCAGATAAATTTTCTCTGACTCTACACCAAATTAGTCAATAATGCAAGAAGGTTCGTGGTGGAATAATCAGCAGCCTATGTGTCCGCCATCTGTTCGGTATCATTTTTCATTGCAAAATTGTGGCGGCAGCGTTATATTCTGCGGTATGAAAGTACGAAACGCAAAAGTAGCTGATGTTGATACTATTCACGCATTGATAACGCATTACGCGCAGCTTGACCGGATGCTGTTCCGCTCCAAAGCATATATATACGATAATCTTCAGATGTTCAGCGTTGCGCAAATCGGCAAAAAAGTAGTCGGATGCTGCGCATTGCAGGTAATATGGGCAGACCTGGCGGAAATAAAATCGCTGGCTGTCGCCTGCCGACATCGCAAAAAAGGCATCGGCAAAGCATTAGTCAAAAATGCAGTCAAACAGGCCGAGGCGCTTGGTATAAGCAAAGTGTTCGCTCTTACACTTGAGCCTGAATTCTTCGAGAAAATAGGTTTTTCAATCGTTGGAAAGAAGACACTGCCAATGAAGGTTTGGAGCGATTGTGCAAAATGCTCAAAACAGGAAAACTGCGACGAAATAGCAGTGGAATTAATAGTCAGTAGTTAGTAGCCAGTAGGCTATCCCACCTGTCGGTGTTCAAAGAGGGCGATGGCGATTAAGATAAACGCAGCGGTGTAAATCAAACCATAAATTCCACAGGAAGCAATGTAGCCGGCGGTGATGCGAACAGTTTGTTCGTAAATCGCATCGCTAATCCAGAAAACCTGAAGACTTGGAACGATTATCTTACCTATTTTAGCCCACAAATGTGCGTGTGCGAGCCTACCAAAGACGTAATCGCTGATTAGGCCGAGCAAAAACAGGCCTATACAGCAGTTGAGGGTAATCAGAACGTTGAAGCGGGTTGAGAACATCAATGCTGCCGCGGCCAGGACGCAAAGGGCGATTAAAAGCAAAATTGAGGCGTAAATATCTATTAAATTGAGCTTGTTTTCTGCGGGGTTGAACTTCCAGTCGCGGTCTATAAATGCAAGAAAGACGATGATAATTGTCGCGAAGATTGAAGCGGTAATGACGGCGGTGGAAGTAAATTTCCAATCGTAAGAATAGTTTAGAAAAGCGGTTATAGCTAAAATCAGAATTAAAGATACAGCAGCGGATACTACAATAGTTGGGTCTGCGGTGTCCGAAGCAGTTGACAGAACGCCGAAACGGACAGTCATAAGCATTACAATTGTACATATATAATGGGCAAGGACGACCGCACCTGCCACGCCGATAAATTTACCGAGTATGAATATATAACGGGGGATAGGTTTTGATAAAGTAGTTAAAATGGTTTTTGTTTCGATTTCTTCAGTGATGGCGGTCGAGGCGGAAAAAATGGCGATGAACAAACCCGCAATAAAGAGCGTAGATAGCGATAATTCTCGAAGCATCTTGGTGTCATCGTCCATAGAATACATTGTCAGGGACGGACTCATAAAGAACAGGAACACAGCAGCGACTATGATAACGGCATAGACGGGCTGTCTGATTGCTTCAGTGAACGTGTTTTTGGCTATTGAAAATAATTTGTAAAGCATAAGTTTAAAGGATATTACCATTTTTTAGACTTGCCGTAAAGCAACTTTCTTATATACTTACGTTTCTGACGAATGTTCGATATGTCAGCGATGTTTTTTAGATTAAGGAATAATGGGAAATAATTGATGCAGACAGAAACGAAACGGGCAGGGGTTGTTTGTGTAATAGCTCTTGTATTGAGCGTGATATTTTTCCTCGGCAGTTATGTGTTGAGTAAATTCACCGGCGTTGTGCCGCTGTATGTGATTAGCTGGCAGATATTGGCAGCGGCGGCGATATGGGCAATTCTCGCAGTTCAGTTTTACCAGAGATTTCTGGCTGAACAGGAAAAGCTTGATATGGCACAGCTTGAAAAGGCCAGCGGGGATACGATATTTGAGGAGCAGAAAAATCATTCCGAGCTTTTCGCGGTAGCGCAGAACAGATTAAGAATTTTTGAAAAATGGTTTCTGCCTGTTTTCTCAATCATCATAGCGGTATATCAGTTATTCATCGGCGGGATGTTTATCAGATACCTTCTGAAACGGCAGGAATCGCCTGCGGTGAGCCATTTACTTGTCGGCGCGGTTTTGATGGTCGCAATCGCGTTTTTGAGTTTTCTGTTTTCGCTTTACACGACTGGGCTTTCGACGCAGTCGCAGTGGCGGCCGCTGCGGGCGGGCGGAAGTTATTTTCTGATAATTTCGATAATGTCATTTGCGACTGCGGCGGCGATGGCTATTGCGCAGTTTAAGGTTGCGGCTGTTCTCGGAGTGATGGACTGGGTTGTGCCGATTGTGATTCTGCTGCTTGGCCTTGAAATAGTTTTGAATTTTGTATTTGATATGTATCGTCCTCGTCAGGCTGGTCAGTATGCGGCGTGTGCTTATGACAGCAGGCTGCTTGCGGCGTTATCTTCGCCGGGGAATATTCTGCAGACCGCGGCGACGGCGATTGATTATCAGTTTGGGTTTAAGGTTTCGCAGACGTGGTTTTACAGAATAATCGCAGGGGCGGTTGTGCCTTTGATAATAGTTTCGGCGGCGATACTTTACTCCTTGAGCTGCATTTTGATTGTCGGGCCTGAATCGCAGGCGATAATCGAGCGGTTCGGTTCTGCGGTTGATTCACAGGGCAATGTTCGGCTTGTCGATCCCGGTATTACGTTTAAACTGCCCTGGCCATTTGATGTTGCCAGGAAGTTCGCGACCAGAGAGATTCAGGAGATACATATAGGTTATGTGCCTGAAAACGATTCGGCCAAGCAGAAGGAACTGCTCTGGGGTACGGAGCATTATAAGGCGGAGTATAATCTTTTGGTTGCTACCGAGAATATCGGCTCGCAGGAAAAGGGAGCAGTGCCTGTTAGCATTATCAGGGCTGCGATTCCGGTGCAGTATCGTGTTGTGAACCTTTATAAATATCTTTACAATTATGCGGACAGCAAAAAAATTCTTGAGGCTGTTTGTAACCGCCAGGTTGTTAAATTCGCGGCTGGAGCAAGGATTGAGCCTGAATCGGAAGGCGCAAACGATGAGGAAAGCCTTCTCGGAGCCGGCAGGGCGAAGGCCGCTGATGAGCTTGTTCGGACGATACAGGCGGATGCAGACAGGCTTGAGCTCGGCGTTGAAATAGTTTTTATGGGGTTGCAGGGTTTTCATCCGCCGCCAGCGGTTGCGCAGGATTTTCAGGCGGTTATAGGGGCAGTTCAGAAAAAGCAGGCAGCGGTACTTGAGGCGATTGCTCAAAGAGATGCGTTATTCACCAATAATGTCGGCTCTGTGCAAAAGGCGGAGGATTTGTACGGTTTGGCGGATAAGTATATGGAAGCCGCTCAGAAAGGCGACAAAAAGCAGACCGATGCACTGAAGCTGGAATTAGACACGGCGTTTTCGCAGGCGAGCGGAGAATTGTTCGCCAAACTTCGTCAGGCAAAGAGTTATTCTTATGAGAAGGCGACGCTGGCAGAGGCGACCGGCAAACGGTTTGCTCAACAGCTCGAAGCTTACAGGGCATCGAAGGTTATTTATAAGCACGAATTGAAGATGAGTATGCTTGAGGAATCTCTTGCTAAAATCAGGAAATATATAGTTGCCACCGATGGTGACAGCCAGGTAACGGTAGTCGATTTGCAGGAAAAATTGATGCCGAATTTGTATGATATCGAGCCGGTGAAATAAAAAGTTCACCACCCGCCGCCGCTAAAGCTATGTCGGGCAGGCAGAGACACAGAGAAAAAAGAGATAAAAAAATAGACATTCGAAAATTGAAGAATGGGAATTTAAGGATAAGAGTAAATGAAAAATTTTGCGGTAGTAATTCTGGTATTTTTAATTATTGCAGTAATGGGTTTGTATCTTGTGTCGTTTCAGGTGCGGCAGACTGAATCGGCTCTGGTGCTTACGTTTGGCCAGGCGACCAAGCAGATTACCGAACCCGGCTGGAACTGGAAATGGCCTGCACCGATTCAGACTTTGGTAAAGTATGATTCGAGGCCTATGTTGTTCGACGGCGTGGAAGAAGAGACCACGACAAAGGGCAGCGAGCCGATAATCGTACAGAGCTATATTTACTGGCGTATCGCAGAGCCGAAGAAGTTCCGTGAGGCGGTTCGCGATGTAGCCGGTGCGGAGAAAATTTTGAAAAGCAGGCTGCGTGATGCGCAGAATAAGGTAGTCGGCAAACATTATTTCAGCGAGTTTGTCAATACCGACCGGAGTCAGATAAAATTCGGCGATATTGAAAGCGAAATGGCTGCTGTGCTGGCGGTGCCTGTTAAAGAGGCTTACGGAATAAGCATTGAGACGGTCGGGTTGAAGATGCTCAAGGTCAGCGAAAAGGTAACCGAAGATGTGTTTGCCCGAATGAGAGCCGACAGAAATCGCAAGAAGATGGCGATAGAAGCGCAGGGCAATGCCGATGCGACTCGAATCAGGAGCGACGCTGATTCCAAAGTTGTCGAGCTGATGGCGGCTGCGGAGGCCAGAGCCAAGGCAATCAGAGGTTCGGGCGATGCTGAGGCTGCGCAGTATTATAAGATGCTTGAAGCTGACCCTGAATTCGCAATGTTCCTGCGAGAAATTGAGACGCTGAAAAAGACGCTGAAGGAACGTACTACGGTTGTGCTGCCCGCAGATGCCGAGCCGTTTAAACTGCTTAAGGCGATGCCGGTGATAGAACCGAAAAAATAAAAATTGTGGAATCGGCCTTTGGCCGAGACTATTTAAAACAGCGTGGGCTAAAGCCCACCCTACAAAACTTTATTTTATAGATGGTTTTTTTTATGAATGATAGTCATAAACACGAACATAAATGCAGTTGCGGATGCGGGCATAATCTTCTGGAAAAACGAACCGAGATATTGGCCGGCGAACTTGACGCGGGAAGCAAAAGTCTTTCGGATGCGCTGCGAATCAGCTTTGTCGTATTGAAGATTGTGATGGTTATTCTGGTGATATTGTTCTTCAGTTCGGGTGTTTTTACAGTCGGGCCTGACGAGAGAGCAATGGTTTTGCGGTTCGGCGAGATTCGCGGCGATACCACGGAGAAAAGAATTCTGTTACCCGGCTTGCACTGGGCGATTCCGTATCCGGTTGAGGAAGTTATAAAATTCCCCGGCAGAAATACGGTAGAACGTCTGCCGATTGACAGTTTTTGGTATAACGAGACGCAGGGGACAGGGGGGCAATCGCTCAATCCCGTAACAGACGGCTACTGTCTTACGCGAAATGACACTGTCGCGGATTTGAAGGGCGGCGATGATTATAATATCGTTCACTCAAAATGGCTTTTGACATATAAGATTTCTGATTGCGAAATGTTTTTGAAAAATGTTTATGTCGCCCCCGCGCCAGCAGGTCAAAATTATATTGATGTAATCGCTGAAAGTGTCGGGCCGTTTTTGAAGGCATTGGCATCGGACGCGATTGTGGCGACGATGGTTCAGTTCAGTATCGATGAGGCTATAAAGAGCGACGCTGATATAAGCAGGAACGCTGAAAAACTTTTGCAGGCGAAACTTGACGGCATAAACAGCGGTATAGATGTCGATTCGATGCAGATTACACAGATTATCTGGCCGCGGCAGGTTGATGACGCGTTTGTTGCGTCGATTAAGGCGAGCAACGAATCGGATAGAGCGGTTCGTGAGGCAAGGGGTTATTCCGAGAGCAAAATTAACGAGGCCGGCGGAGTTGACATTGCAAAGGCGATAGCTGACCCAAATATAAGCGAAAAGGATTTGGAGTTTTACTGGGCGAACGCATCTGGACAGGTTCGACAGACAGTAGCGGAGGCGAAGGCCTATCGCACAGGCGTTGTGGAATCTGCCAAGGCGAACGCTGATTATCTTGCCAAGCTTCTGCCGGAGTATCGCAAAAGACCGCAGCTTGTTATAGCTCGAATATATCAGGATGCGATGGAAGAAGTCTTAAGTAATACGCAGGAAACGATAATCGCTCAACCGAGCGCCGATGCCAAGAGTACGGAGTTCAGAGTTTTGGTGAACAGGGACCCGGCGTTAAATAAGGGCAACAAAGAAGTGAAAAACTAAAAGTGAAAAGTGAAAAACTGTGGAATCGGCTACGCCGATGAATTTTTATGTTTCACCACCCGCCGTCGCTAAAGCTATGTCGGGCAGGCAGAGACACAGAGAAAAAAGAGAAATTATTATATTAAAAGAAACGATATGGCACATAACGCATTAAATTTATCGGCACACGAAATTGACAGCGAAAAAACGCACCGAAAACAAGTATCAGTAAGCCTTGCGCTGATTGGCACTCTTTTGGGCGGAACGCTGCTTTTGAATAGTCTAATCTCGCCGATTTTTTACGGCAAAAATACGGAAGTCAAAGAGATGCTGGCAATGCTCGCGGCGATACTGCTGGGTCTGCCGGTTGTAATTCATTCAATCAGGTCGATTATAAACGGCCAGATGCATATGGACGAGCTGGTAACGCTTGCGATAATCGCGGCATTTGCGACGGGTGATTATATCGCGGCCAGTGTGGTTGCGTTTTTCCTTTTGCTAAGCGAGCTTGTCGAGACCAGAACGGCTCTCGGTGCAAGGGCGGCAATCGAATCGCTGATAAAACTTACGCCGACAAGAGCGTGGGTTATTGCGGCGAATGGAAGCGAGAATGAAGTCAACGCGAGCAAATTGACCAAGGGCGATATTATAAGAGTAAGGCCGGGCGATAATATAGCCGCGGACGGCGATGTCGTTAAGGGATTGAGTTCGGTTAATGAAGCGACGATTACCGGCGAGTCGCTGCCGACGGATAAGTTGCCCGGAATGCAGGTTTTCGCCGGTACGAGCAATTTGACCGGCGTTCTTGATATTAAGGTAACCAGAGTCGGCGAAGATACGACGCTGGGCAAGGTTCAATCGCTGATTTTGCAGGCGGAGCATACGAAAATTCCGATAATGCGAATTATCGACAGATATGTAAAGTGGTATATCCCGACGATATTGATGATATCGGCGATAATATGGTTTTTTACACGCGACATAAATCGTGCAATCGGAGCGATAGTCGTTTCGTGTCCGTGCGCGTTGATTTTGGCGACACCGACGGCTATGGTTGCGGCTCTTTCGGCATCGGCAAGACTGGGCATATTGATAAAGAAAGTCGCTGACCTTGAACTTGCCGGCAGAATTACGGCGATGGTTTTTGATAAAACCGGAACGCTGACGACAGGCCAGCTTTATGTAACTAAACTCACTCCCGCAAACGGCGTTGAGGCCGGCGAACTTTTGAAGGCGGCCGCTTCGGCGGAGCAAATGAGCAAGCACCCTGCGGCGAGGGCATTGCAATTAGTCGCCAAAGACGCGAATCTTGCGCTTTCGACTGCTGATAATTTTTCAGAAACGCCCGGTAAGGGTGTCAGCGCGGTTGTCGGCGGCGTAAAGATTTTTGTAGGCAGAGATACATTCCTTCACGAGCAGGGCGTTGATACATCGGTTGTTTCCGACCCATCGCTGCATGAGGAACAGGGGTTCAGTACGCTGTATGTCTCGTCCGGCGGAAAATGTGTCGGCTGGATAGGTTTACAGGATAAGACCCGGCCTGAGGCTCGGCTGGCGGTTGAGCAGTTGTTCGCGACGGGAATCAAACGGATTACAATGCTGACCGGCGACAGAGAAGAAGTCGCACGGCGAGTCGCGGCGGAATTAGGCTGTACGGATGTGAAGGCAAAATGTCTGCCGCAGGACAAGCTGGCGATTGTTGAGCATATAAAAAACGATGGTCATATTGTTGCGGTGGTCGGCGATGGAATAAACGACGCGCCGGCGTTAGCCAGCGGCGATTTGGGAATAGCGATGGGGGCGGCCGGCAGCGATGTCGCGATAAACTCGGCATCAATCGCGCTGATGAGCAACGATTTGAAAAGACTTCCATTTTTGGTTCGCCTGTCGCGAAAGACAAGAACAGTTATCAATCAGAATCTGCTTTTCGGAATTTTGTTTATTATTCTCGGCGTTTCGGCATCAGCAGTCGGCTGGCTGCCATTGATTTACGCGGCGTTTCTGCATTTTGCTGGTTCGCTGGTGGTTGTGTTCAACAGCGCAAGGCTGGTGCGTTTCGGCGAAGAACTCGAACCACACAAAATTGAAAATTGAAGATTGAAAATTTACGGAATCGGCCTGACGGCTGATGAATTTTTTAATTTAAAGGGTTTTTGTGGTTAGTGAAAAGAGTCAATTTGCGGTTGAAACATTTGGTTTGACGAAGATTTTCGGCGACTGGTGGGGGCGCAGCAGAGTCGTTGCTGTCGAGGATTTAAATTTAAAAGTCAATCGCAATGAGGTTTTTGGATTGCTGGGCCCGAACGGTTCAGGCAAGACGACGGTTATTAAAATGCTGCTTGGATTGCTGCATCCGACAAAGGGCAGGGCATTGGTTCTCGGCGGCGTAAGCAGAGACCCGAAGATTACGGCGAAAATCGGATTTTTGCCGGAGGAGTCATATCTTTATCCATATCTTAACGCTCGCGAGACGCTCGATTTTTATGGCAGACTTTTCGGGCTGAACTCCAAAGTGCGGGCTTCGAGAATTGACGCGCTTCTTGATATGGTTGGTTTGGCGGGAATGGCGAGCCGACCCATCGGAACATTTTCAAAGGGAATGGCTCGCAGAATCGGCCTTGCGCAGGCGTTGATAAACGACCCTGAACTTTTGATACTTGACGAGCCGACAAGCGGACTCGACCCAATCGGCACAAAGCAGATAAAAGATTTGATTGTCGAGCTCGCCAAACGCGGCAAGACGGTTTTGCTTTGCAGTCATTTGCTGGCCGATGCGGAGGAAGTCTGCGACAGAATGGCGATTATGTACGGCGGGCATATTCAAAGGCTCGGCAGCGTCGATGAACTTCTCAAGCAGACCAACAAGCGGCAGATTACAACCGGAGTACTGACCGAGGACACGCTCCAGAAAATCAGAAGCATCGTTGAAAAGCATGGCAGCGAATTTGAAGTTTCCGAGCCGATGCAGAGGCTTGAATCATATTTTATAGAAGTTGTAAGGCAGGCGCATAAAGAGAAAAGGCCGACCAGCGGCGCGGTTAATCGTCTTGAGGCGACACAGGCTGACGCGACGGCCGCGGTATCGGATGTACTCGACAGATTGGTTTCGGCAAAAGTCGAAACGCAGAAGCAGACAGAGATTAAAAAGGCTGTTGAGACTATAGCGATTGAACCTGATAAAAGCGTTTTGACGAAATTGACGCAGAGCGGCGATGAAAATTTGACAACGCCTGTGTCGAAGATTGACAAGCCCGTGCCTGATACGCAAAAGTCGGAAAATATCAAAAAGAACATTCTCGATGAGCTTGTCGGCAGGCAGGGGTTGGCAGAGGATGAAAAAAATGGGTAGAATCTGGGCGGTAGCCAGAAACACCTTTGTCTCTGCGGTTAGAATGAAAACAGCCATAGTTTTTATGGCGATGCTTCTGATATTGCTGCCGATATTAAGTTTGACCAGCACGGGGGACGGTACTGCCATCGGCAGGGTGCAGAGTTTTGTAAGTTATGGTCTGGGGCTTGTGTCGTTTCTGCTTTCGATGCTGACGATTGTCGTTGCGTGTTATACCTTGAGCAGCGATGTCAAACACAAACGGGTTTATAGCGTTGTAACCAAGCCGATTAGGCGTTTTGAGTTTGTAATCGGAAAGGCACTGGGGGTTATTCTTCTCGATTTATTGTTGCTTGCGGTTTTTTCCGGCGTGATTTACGGACTGACGATTCAGATGCCGCGATTTGCGAAAACCAGCGACGAGGAGCTTGTTCGGCTGAAAAATGAATTTTTTACGGCCAGAGCATCGCTGAAAAGAACTATTGACGAGCAGGCTCTCGAAAAACAGACCGATGACGTGTATAAGGAACTTGTTCGCACCGGCCAGCTTGACGAATCGCGGAGCAGGGAATCCGTGATGGCCGAGCTTCGCAACGCGGCGAAATATAATATGTATGCCGCCGGGCCCGGCGGGACGGTTTTGTGGGAGTTTAAAAAGGTCAGGCCATTCGACGCGAACGAAAGTCTTTTTATACGTTTTAAATTTAACGCCGCCCAAACGCCTGCGGATAAGAGTTTATACGGCGTGTGGTATGTCGGCGATTATCGGCAAATACAGGGTGGTCCGGAAACGATGAAAACGCCGATTTATCAAATTCCGAGAAAAGATGTTGTTGGCACGATGCGTGAGTTTGAGGTGCCTGCCGATGCGGTTGCGGCGGACGGTTATTTAGCGGTTGGTTTTTATAATGAGCCGATGAACGGCACGACAGTGATTTTCCCGATTGAAGACGGTTTTGAAGTTCTTTATAAGGCAGGCGGTTTCGGCGGTAATTTTATTTCCGCGGTATTGATAATGTTCGCAAGGCTTGTGTTTCTTGCCTGTCTGGGCGTTTCGCTGTCAACCTGGGTTGGTTTTCCGGTGGCGATTCTTTGCAGTCTTACGATATTTTTTACAGGCGTTATCAACGGCTTTGTTGTGCAGTCGTTCGACTATCTCGGTCAGAATCTGACGATATTTTACAGCGTTACAATTAAACCTTTGATATGGCTTTTGCCGAAGTTCGACCAGAATTATAATGTTAATAAATATCTTATTGACGCGAGAATGATAAGATTTGGATTTTTGATGCTGGCGGCGGGCGTGCTTTTGCTCAAGTCGCTGATTCTGCTGTTAATAGGATTTTTTATTTTCGCGAAACGCGAATTAGCAAAAGTAGTAATATAAAATTAAAAATCAAAATTGTGGATTCGGCCTAAAGGCCGAGACTATTATATGAAATTAAGGATATTTGTAATTTGTTTTCTGTGTTTGGCTGTTGCGGCGGGGCTGATGTATTTCGGCTCTGTAAGGCTTGATGCCATAAACGCGCAGCGAAGCGAAATGAAGCTCGTGGTCAACGAGCCATTGGAGAATGCGCCGCCGTCGCTGGCGTTCGCGACTGTTGCGCTTGGGGCGTTTCGCGGGCTTGTGGTAGATGTTCTGTGGATAAGGGCAGACCAGTTGAAGGAAGACGGCAAGTTTTTTGATGCCAAGCAGCTTGCCGAGTGGATTACTGTTTTGCAGCCGAGATTTGCGGCGGTGTGGGATTTCCACGCGTGGAATATGGCGTATAATATATCTGTCGCGATACCGGCGAGCAGGCCGCAGGAGCGATGGCAATGGGTGAAGAACGGATATGAACTTCTTCGCGACAAGGGAATACCTAAAAATCCGCATAATATCCTTCTTTATCGTGCGCTCGGCTGGATATTTCAGCACAAAATCGCCGGCATAACCGATGACTGTCATAAGTATTATAAACTTCAGCTTTATAACGCGATGAATCCTCTTGTCGGGCCGGGGACACAGGAATACTATAAGTCTCTTGCCGATGCGCCAAAGACGCTTGTTGAGATTGAGCGGGATTCGGAGGTCTCCAAATTTTTGAGCGAGCTTGCGACGGCGGATGAGGCTTTCGCAAAACCTGATGAGGTTGTTGATGAGTATTTAACCTTAAGGCAGCAGCCTTTAAAATTTTCGCCCAAGGCGTTTGATGTTATAGACCGCTATCGCCAGACAAAAACTCTCGAAAAGTTTGATATTTTCGCCAAAGCTTATTATTTGAGGAACACCTGGAAATTAGAGCCGAATCTGATGGTTCAGTTGAATGAAAAGTATGGCCCGGTTGATTTTGACGACCCTAATAAGGTTTTGCCTTTAGACTGGCGGCTGCCCGATACTCACGCTATTTACTGGGGGGCTTTGGGGCTTAAGAACGCCTCGGAGGAAGAGTTCTCTGTTGACGAATTGAATACTGACAGAATAGTTTTTCACAGTCTTCAGAATCTTTACAGGATGGGTAAATTTGTTATTTATACTTCTCGAATTCCGGAAAAAGACGACCCCTGTTCAATTGTGGAACGCCAGAGCATTTTTATGTTTCCCGATTTGCGAATGTTTGACCGATACGACCAAGCTCTTAGGGCTGTGATGGCCAAGTATAAGGTCAAAGACGAAAGCAATATGGAAACGATAGGAAACGCCCACCGTAATACGCTCAAACGCGCGGTTCTGCTGTTTTATCAGGCCGGGCATATGAAGAAGGCCACCGAGATTTACAACACGCTGCGAAAAGAATACTCCAGCGATAAGGATGTAAATCTGCCGATTGCCGATTACGCAAGGGCAAGGCTTATCGAGGAGCTTAAAGACATTGGCATAAATGATGCGCGTGAGATTATAACATTGATGCTTCAGGAGGGGTTCTATCATTATGCCGTCGGAGATGACGATGAGGCGTTCAGCAGGGAGAAAATGGCGCAGGAAATTTACGACCATTATCAGAGGCAGTACACAGGCGAGGGCGTTGACAGGGTTGAACTGCCTGATTTCAATGTTATGAAATATATCGGCATAACAGGCTTTTTGAACGACCAGCAATACCCTGATTATGTACGGCAGAATTTGCTGGAGCGCATACAGGTTCAAAGACCCCAGCTTTATGAACAATTAAACAAACAGCACGAGCTTTTTATGCAGGAGATGCAGAAACAGGAAAGCCAGAGCAATCAGCAATGACGGACAATCGCTTTTTGAAGGAAAAATTGACCGAATCGCAGAATAAGGCGGTTTGGCACAGGGACGGTTCTTTACTTGTAATAGCAGGACCAGGCAGCGGAAAGACTCGCGTAATCACAAATCGAATCGCAGCTCTCGTCGAGCAGGGGGTAAGTCCAGCCAATATCTGCGCAATTACATTTACCAACAAGGCCGCCGAGGAGATGCGCAACAGGGTTGTTGCGATGGATGTGCCTGGCGGGGTGCATTTAAGCACGTTTCATTCGCTTTGCGTCAGGATATTGCGAAAATTTTCGCAGGCCGCGGACACGCCTGATAATTTCAGTATTTATGACGATTCAAATCAGAAGAGCTGCATCAAGGAAGCGATTAAACAGGCGGAGCTTGACATAAAAAATTTTCCACCGGCCAGAATGCTTGAAGCCATTTCACGATTGAAAAACAATCTTCAAAACGCCGATGAATTTATCGCGGCTAACGTTGGGGATTATTTTTCGCAGTGCGTTGGAAAGGTCTATCGCAATTATCAAAAAATTCTCAAGCAGAACAACGCTCTCGATTTTGACGATTTGCTTATGGCAACCGCTCTCCTTTTAAAAAACAATCCCGGCGTTCGCAGCCAGTTAAATCAGCGATTCAAATATCTGATGGTTGACGAATATCAGGATACCAATCACGCGCAATATCAGATTGCCCGCGGGCTTGCTCTGGAACACGGAAATATCTGTGTAACGGGCGACCCTGACCAGTCGATATACGGCTGGCGCGGGGCGGATATCGGCAATATCCTTGCATTTGAGCAGGATTGGCCGAACGCGGTGATTGTAAAGTTGGAAGAAAATTTCAGGAGCGGCCCGGAGATTCTCGCCGCCGCTGACAGGCTCATAAGCGCAAATAAAAGCAGAAAGCAAAAAAGGCTTATACCGGCTTTGCCTGCCGGAGCGGAAATTATTTCTCAATGTCTGGAAGACGAACGTGCCGAGGCTTCTTATGTGGCGGGGTTTGTCAGGCGTTTGCTTGACAGCGGCGAAGAGGCGAGCCAGATGGCGGTTTTTTATCGCGTTAACTCAATGAGCAGGGCGATAGAAGAGGCGTTTATCGAAAATCATATTCCATATCAGATTGTTCGCGGCGTTGAATTTTACGGCAGGAAAGAAATTCGCGATATGCTCGCGTATCTCAAGCTGATAGTGAACCCTGCTGATGAACAGGCAATGGTGCGGATAATAAATACGCCGGGCAGGGGAATCGGCAAAACGACTATTGATAAGCTTGTTGCGTATTCCGCCTCAAAGGCAATCGGATTGTTTGATGTGATAAGAAACTGCGAAAGGCTCGAATCAATTCCAGCAGGCACGAAAGCGAAACTGAAAAAGTTCGCCGAGATGATTGTCGGCTTTCAAAAAGACATTGAAATGCCCGTCGCGGATTTGATGGATAAAGTTTTCAGGAACACCGGTTTGTATAATGAATTAAAGGCCGAAGCCGCGACTGAAGACGGCGGTAAATCTCCGCCGCTTGAAAACGTGGCAGAGCTTATAAATTCAGCCGAGCGGTTTGATATGCAGGAACAGGGCGGGTTAGTTGACTTTTTGCAGAGGATTGCGCTGTTCAGCGATACCGATACCTACGAATCGAAGAGCGGAAAAGTTTCGCTGATGACGCTTCATTGCGCAAAGGGTCTGGAATTTGATAACGTCGCAATCATCGGGCTTGAACACGGGATTTTGCCGCACGAGCGGAGCATTGATTCGGCCAGGGAAATTGAGGAGGAGCGGCGGTTGTTCTTTGTCGGCATTACTCGTGCGAGAAAACGGCTTTGTGTTACTTTGAGCCGGTATCGAACCGTCCACGGTATGACTAACAGAACGGTCGATTCGCAGTTTTTATTTGAGGCCGGGCTGCGGTATCAGGACACCGGCCAGCGACAGAGCAGTTTTGTCGAATCTGACGTTAAAGAGCCGAGCGGCGTTTATTACGAAACGGAGATTTCCGATGAAAATCAGCAGCCATTTTCGGCCGGTCAGCTTGTTTCGCATAAAAAATTCGGGCTTGGCAGGGTAAAAGAGTTTCACAATCTCGGAGAAAATAGTATAGTTGTCGTGCAGTTTAAAACCGGGCAGGTTAAGCCGCTGATGTTGAAGTACGCGAATTTGAGTATTATAGAATAATTTACGAGGTAAAATATGAAAGAACAACAGGTAAAATTTTATTACAAGAACGTTTTGGAATCGGTATTGGGCTCTGAACACGGCATAACTCAAAAGCAGCTTGACGAACTTGCGGCGAAAACCGAGCCGTTGATTGAGAAATTAAACGCGGATAGAAAAGCCGGCAAGACCAAGTATCGCGATTTGCCATATCAGGCAGAGACGATTAAGAAGGTAAAGGCTGTCGCCGAACAGGTAAAGTGGTGCGAGAATTTTGTTATTCTCGGCATCGGCGGCTCCGCTCTGGGCAATATCGCACTTCAGACAGCTCTTAATCCATATATGTATAACCTCGATGACAAGCAGCGAAAGGGCTGTCCCAGACTGTTTGTGATGGATAATGTTGACCCGATGCAGATGAGTTCGTTTTTGAGCTATATCGGCGAAAGGCTTGACAAAACGGTTTTCAATGTGATAAGCAAATCCGGCAGAACGGCTGAAACGGCTTCGCAGTTTTTGACGATTTGTCAAATGCTCGAAAATAAGCTTGGCAAAGATTCCCTGAACAAGCACGTCGTCGCCACCACAGATTTAAAGTCCGGTACGCTTCGCAAGACAGCCGATACATTCGGTCTTACGACTTTGGAAGTGCCGGACGGCGTTGGTGGCAGGTTCAGTGTTTTAAGCCCTGTCGGTTTGCTTGGCGCAGCGGTTTGCGGAGTTGATATTGAGCAGCTTTTGGCAGGCGCAGCGGCGATGGACAAAAGAGTCAGCGAAAAGAGTTTTTATAAAAACCCAGCGGCCATAAACGCCGCGATCAACTGGCATTATTACAACAGAGGCAAACGCATCTCGGTTATGATGTCGTACAGCTATGCCCTTAAAGATTTTGCTGACTGGTACAGGCAGTTGTGGGCGGAAAGTCTGGGCAAGGCAAAGGATTTGTTCGGCAAAGAGGTTTTCGTAGGCCCCACGCCGGTTAAGGCCTTGGGCGCGACCGACCAGCACAGCCAGGTTCAGCTTTACAGAGAGGGGCCGAATGATAAGCTGTTCACGTTCCTTGCGGTTGAAAAATTTGCAGCGGATGTAAAAATCGCCCCGGCACCGGCGATTGCTCCTGAATTGGGGTATCTATCCAATCGAAATATAAGCGAACTGCTGAACAGTGAAAGGCTCGGCACGGAATACGCGTTTATAGCCAGCAAGCGGCCGAGCCTGACTATTGCTTTTGACGAAATTTCTCCTTATACTGTAGGTCAGTTCATCTATCTTCTTGAGGCATCAACTTCGCTGGCGGGTATGCTGTTCGGCATTGACGCTTATGACCAGCCGGCGGTTGAACTCGGCAAGGAAGCGACATTTGCTCTGATGGGCAGCGGCGATTATGCGGCTTTGGCAGAAAAAATTAAGCCGTTTTCACAGATAGACGATAAATACATTATATAGAAATTTATATCTTTGTGTCTCTGTGGTGAGAAAAGGATAAATTATGCGGTTTGCGGTAATAATGGCCGGCGGAACTGGCAAAAGGCTTTGGCCGTTGAGCAGGGAAAACAGGCCGAAACAGGTTCTAAAACTCATTGATGGCGATACTCTGCTGCGGCGGTGTTTTCAAAGGGTGAGCGATTTATTTGACTATCGCCACATAGTCGTACTGACCAACAAGGGGTACGCTGATACCGTTCGCGATAATCTGCCGGAGATTCCTTATGATAATGTTATCGCAGAGCCTGCGGTTCGCGACACGGCAGGAGCTATCGGGCTTGCCGCGGCGGTTTTGTCGCGATTCGACCCTGATGCTTCGATGGCGGTGGTAACTGCCGACCAGGTTATAAAGCCGATTGACGTTTTTCAGAAGGCAATCGCCGACGGCCTTACTTATATTGAGAACAATCCCGATTCGCTGATAACTTTCGGCATTCAGCCCTCGTTTCCCAGTACGCAGCTTGGGTATATCAAACTCGGCAAAGGCGTCAAGTGCGACAACTGCGAGAATCAGATTCACAAGGTTGAGGCTTTTAAGGAAAAGCCTGATTTGGAAACCGCAAAGGAATATGTGGACAGCGGGCAGTATTGCTGGAACGCTGGTTTGTTTGTGTGGAAGGCTAAGCGGATTCTCGAACTGATATATGAAAATATCCCGCAGGCGAAACCGCTTCTGCAAAAGATTCAGGATGCTTGGGGCAGTTCCACGCAGGATGAGGCTCTTGCGGAGTATTTTATGAAGCTGCCGAAGATAAGCATTGATTTCGCGGTTATGGAAAAAGCGACTAACGTTCACGCAATAAAATTAGACTGTCGATGGTTTGATATGGGTTCGTTTTCCGCTCTGGCGGATATTGTTCAGTCTGATTCGGGCGGCAATGTTGTTATCGCCGAGCAAAGCGAAGTTATGGATTGCAAAGACAGCTTTATCGTAACCGAGGATAAGGGGCATTTAATAGCGACCATCGGGCTGAATGGTATGGTTGTCGTTCACAGTCCTGACGCTACGCTTGTTTGTCCGATTGAGCAGACCGGCAGGCTCAAGGAACTGCTTGAGCGAATAAAAGAACACGGGAAAGAACAATATCTGTAATGAGATTCGTTTGTATAGATTTGGGCGATAAGCGGACGGGGCTGGCAATTTGCGACAGTCAGGAGATTATCGCAAGTCCGCTCGAAGTTATCGAAGGCGGGGGGGATTTGGTCACCAAAATTCTTGAAACCATCAAACAATATCAGGCCGAAGGGATTGTTTTCGGTCTGCCTTTGAATATGGACGACAGCGAAAGCGACAGCTCGGCGAAGGTTCGCAAATTCGCCGATGAACTGGCAAAAAAGACTGCTCTTCCAATATTTTTTCAGGATGAGAGGCTTTCGAGTTTTTCCGCGCAGCAAAAGCTCGGCAGAACAGGCCTTACGCACAAAAAGAAAAAGAACCGGCTTGACGCAATCGCCGCTGCCGAAATTCTCAAAGAATTTTTATCAAGTCGAAAATAAGCGGTAATTTTACCAAATTTTCCCTTTGCAAACACAAATCACTGTGCTATTTTTTTATCAGACTGATAACTGATAGCCGATAACTGATAACTGAATGATGACATTAGAACAATTAATAAAATTAGTAGAGTCCAAACAGACTGAATATCGTCCGCGCGTGAGTTGTGATTCGCGAAAGCTCCGGCAGGGCGATATTTTTGTCGCCATAAAAGGCACAAAAGTTGACGGTCGCGACTTCATCGGTCAGGCCGTTGTTTCCGGCGCACGATATGTCGTTACGGACAAGCCCACCAAAGTCGCCTCCGCTGAAGTTATAGAAACTCCCGACCCCGCTTCCGCTCTGGGCGTTCTGGCACAGGCCGCTTACGATTATCCGAACCAAAAACTGACCAATCTTGCAGTTACCGGTACAAACGGCAAGACAACGACGACCTATCTGGCACGTTCGATTATCGCTGCCGCCGGGCACAAATGCGGATTGATTGGCACAATTACGACGGATTTGGGCAGTCAGACAGACCAGATTGCCGCATCGATGACAACACCGGACGCTGTTGAACTTGCCTCGCTGTCGTCGCAAATGCTCGCCGCGGGCTGCGATTATATGGTTACCGAAGCCAGCAGCCACGCCATCGAGCAGAATCGGTTGGCCGGGATAGATTTTAAAGCTGTCGCCTTCAGCAATCTCACCGGCGACCATCTTGATTATCACAAGACGATGGACGCTTATCTTGCCGCCAAGCTCAAACTGTTTGAAAAACTTTCGCCCGATTCGGTGGCGATTATAAATAAAGACGACTCTGTCTTTGAGAAGGTGGCCTCTGCGGCATCGCAGGCTAAAGTATTTTTCTATTCTCTTCAGCAGCCCGCCGAAATTACGGCAAAGATAATTTCTATGGATATTGCTGGTACCGTTTATGACCTCGAAATTATGGGCAAGAAAGTCCGTGTTCAAACGCCGCTGATTGGCCGGCATAATATCAGCAATCATCTTGCCGCGGCGGGAATGGTTTATGCCTGCGGTTTTACGCCTGAACAGATAGCCGATGGCCTGTCGAAAATCGCCAAAGTGCCGGGCAGGCTCGAAAAAGTTCCATCATCGAGAAATTTTGCCGTATTGGTCGATTATGCTCATACCGATGATGCGATGAAGAACGTGCTTTCAACTCTTAAGCCGCTGTGCAGGGGAAAACTCTCTATTGTTTTCGGCTGCGGCGGCGACAGGGACAAAACCAAGCGTCCGCGAATGGCTGCGGTTGCCGAGCAGTTTGCCAACACGATTTACGTTACCAGCGACAATCCGAGAACTGAAAAACCGTTAGATATAATAGATGATGTTATTAAGGGGTTTTCAAATCCGTCCGCGGAGAGTATTACGATTGAGCCGGACAGGAAAAAAGCGATTGAGCTTGCCGTAAAAGCCGCCGGCCTTGGCGATATAATTCTCATAGCGGGCAAAGGCCACGAAAACTATCAAATCATCGGTTCGGAAAAATATCACTTTAGCGATATTGAAACCGCCGCGGAATTTTTGAAATGATTCCACTTACAGTCAGCAAACTCGCCGAAATAATAAAATCCAAAAACCTTCCCGCTGTTAGTTTGCAGATAGCGTCTGTCTCGCTCGACTCCCGCAATATCCCGAAGGGATGCGTGTTTTTTGCCATTAAAGGCGAAAATCACGATGGACATGATTATGTGAGCAAAGCGATTGAGAGCGGCGTGGTTTGCGTGGTTGTACAAAAGGAAATCCCAGGCGTTGATAAATCAAAACTTCTTATTGTAGATGATACTGTTCTGGCAATGGGCAGACTTGCCTCTTTTGTAAGGCGAAACAGCAAATTTAAAATTGTCGCCATAACAGGCTCGGCAGGCAAGACCACCACAAAAAATATGCTTTCTGCTGTTATCGGCAGCAAGTTTGAATGTTTCGCTTCGCCGAAAAGTTTTAACAATAATATCGGCGTTCCTCTGACGATTTTCGCCGCTCCGGACGACTGTGAAATAGTCATATCCGAACTCGGCACAAACCACATCGGCGAAATTGAAGTTCTGTCGAAAATGATTGAGCCAGATGTCGCTGTGATAACTACCGTTTGCCCGGCTCATTTGGAAGGCTTCGGCTCGCTCGATGCAATCGTAAAAGAAAAAGTTTCCATAACGGCAGGGCTAAAAAAAACCGGCAAATTTTTTGTCAGCGGCGGCAAAAAAGAACTTTTAGATTACTGCGAAAAAAATAATTTAAAATTTACAACATTCGGCACAACTTCAGACTGCGATATATTCGTTGAGAATATCAGACTCGCCGGCGACAAGAGTGTATTCACCGTTGAAGGAGTTGAAGTCAATCTTCCGCTTATCGGCAAAGCCAATGTTGAAAACGCCTCGGCTGTCTGGGCAGTCGCAAAACATTTTGGCTTCTCCGCTGTTGAGTTTGCAAACGCGATTGCCAAAATAAAGCCCGTGGCTATGAGAATGGAAATTCTGCAATTCGGCGGTTTGGGTGTGATTAGCGATTGTTATAACGCCAACCCCGGCTCGATGGAAAACGCCCTGCAAAGTCTTACGCTTGTGGCGAGGCAGAAGAAAAAGCGGCCGGTCTTCATCTTCGGCAAAATGGGCGAACTTGGCGGAGAAAGCCAAAAGCTTCATACCGAACTCGGCAGGCAGATTGCCCAATACGAAATACCTGTCGTGCTTACCATTGCCGGCGATTCTGCACTGGCCGCCGAAATGGCTAAAAAACTGATTGGGTCTGATAATGCAGTGGCTATTTTTGAAAATCTTGACGAACTTACCCATAATTTACACAAATTCGTCAAACCTGACGATATAGTATTGGTTAAGGCATCCCGCAGTCAGCGGTTTGAGAAGGTTGTCGATGAATTAAAAGGTCTTTTTGCCTGATGATATACTATTTTTTGTCGCATTTGCGTGGTTTTATAACTGGTTCGCTTGGTTTCTATGCGTGGCAGGAGGTAATGTTTCGCTGCATAATGGCGGCTCTTACCAGTCTTTTCATCGCCTGGCTTGCCGGGCCGCGGATTATCCGCTGGCTGATGATGAAAAAAATTGGCGACAGGCCGGAATTCCACCACGAAAAATTAAACGACCTCAACAAGGAAAAAGCCAACACCCCGACAATGGGCGGCCTGATAATTCTGCTCGCCGTTTTCACAAGCACATTTCTGTGGGCAAAATTAGGCAATCCATTTATTCAAAAAGCCATAATCCTGATGATTTGGTTCGGTGTTATCGGCGCGATCGATGACTGGCTGAAACTCACCAGCAAAATCCGCCATCGAAGCAGAAACGGCCTGAAACCCTGGGAAAAACTTGTGTTCCAGCTCGGCGGGGCGGTGCTGATAGCGACATTTCTTTATTTTGATGTTCAGAATGTTCCTGACGCGACCTGTTTCTGGATTCCCTTTTACAAACACGGCATACCAATAGCAGGCTGGTTCTTTGTGTTGGTCGCGATACTTTATATTTCCGCCACGAGCAATGCCGTCAATTTTACTGATGGTATGGATGGTTTAGCCAGCGGCTGCATTGCGATAACCTCCGCAACTCTGGCGATACTTTGCTACGTCGCCTCTGAATCAATGACAAGAACCTCGTCAATGACCTGGGCGAATTATCTGCTTTTGCCGCATATTCCGCAGTCAGGCGAATTGAGCATATTTTTCTGCTCCATAGTCGGAGCGATGATGGGATTTTTGTGGTTCAACTGCCACCCAGCTCAAACATTTATGGGCGACATCGGCTCTCTGCCTCTTGGCGCCGCGATGGGTTATGGCGCTTTGGCTACGAGAAATGAAATACTTTTGCTTGTCATAGGCGGAGTGTTTGTTATGGAACTTGGCAGCGTAATACTGCAGGTCGGATACTTTAAATACAGCGGCGGGAAACGCATCTTCCGATGCGCACCGATTCATCATCATTTTCATCTCGGCGGCTGGTCGGAACCGCAGGTAGTCGTTCGCTTCTGGCTGCTGTCGGCGGCCTTTGCGGCGATAGCTCTGGCAACATTAAAACTGCGATAAATAAAAAAGGCTGCCCATTTATGATGAGCAGCCTCTCGATTTTATAAAATCATTCGCGATTACGGACCGGCTGTAAGCCATTGGCTGGCAAATATCGCAAAGTCCTTGAAATTAACAATTTTGTCATGGTTAAGGTCTGCGGACGGCGTACCCTCTTCATTGGTAGTTAATTCAAACGCCATATCCCAGCTTACTCCCGCCGGGAATTCAATCGGTGCGCCCATCATCCACTGCGAACCTATGATCGGCGGCCAGATATTCAGCCCCGTTGGGTCTATTACCATTCCAACTCTTATAGCATCATCGTTGAAATAATGCGGACGAGTCTTCCAGCCCCACGGATTCGATGGCTGCTCGCCTGCATTGTAAATCGCCGCTATGCTCAACCAATACACGCGCTTTCCTTCCGGGCCGTTTGGTTCCTGATAGAACCATTCATCCTGCGACAGAAGCTGATTGAACTGGAAGCATGCCTCATTCTCGAGTTCAGGCCTGCCTTGCGGGTCTTTGTCAAAACCTGCGAAATTCCAAACCCATGAGTCGCAGATATTTTCCCAAACCAGCGTTCCGGGATGGCTGAACGGATGCACCGGATCTGCCCCTGCAGGTACGTCCGTCCAGATGCCGATGTGAAACGCCTTCGGCAATACCGGCGGGAGTTTCGGCTGTGTCCAGCCGATAAACGAACCCCACCAGTGAATATCTGTTACCGGCCGTTCGTCTTTGCATTCCCAATCATCGGCCACAATCGGCCTGTTGTCGTAGCTTGACAATTCGTCCCATCCATTAATCATTCCGGTTGCCTCATCAACAACGGGGGGTTGACTCCATTTGACATAGTTGCCTTTATAAGGCGATGTATTCGGTGTTACAATCAAATTGTGCCAGTAGTTCCACATCACACCGAGCTGTAATACGCCGGGAGGAGGAACAGGCATCTGTCCGAATACCCAGTTGAAATTCTCATCGACAATAAAGAACTGCGAGTTCTTTATGTTGAACGCCGGGTTATTAGTAAAACCTGTTGCAACAGGATTTGTCGCTGCGACTCCGACTTTGGAAGTGTCAATAGTGATTGTGGTCAGCACATTCCACGGAAGCGGCGCCGGACAGCTCCACCACCACGACCGCACGTTCCCGTTTATGTCCTTTATACCGAACGATACTGCGTTTATCTGCCCTGATGCTCCAAATTGTTTCGGCGTTACTCCTACCGTTATCGTTGAATTGCTTAAATCGGGGTCCAGCAGGTAATCGTATTCCCATGCACTCGAGTAACTTCCACTGGGCAGAGTTGGCTCACCCCACATCATTACAAGCCCGGCATCTTCGCAACCGCCGCCCCCGCCTCCTCCTCCGCCATAAACTTCAAGACCTGCGGGCATAAAAGTATTTGTCGGATAGGGGTCGCCATCCGGGTCTTTATACAGAGTCCACTGCTCCATATACCCTGTCCATTCGTCCGCCAGCAGCGGCCGTATATGTCCGCTCGAAAGAGCTTCCAGCCATTCCGTTTCAGAGTCAATCAGCAAATGCCCGCTGCTGGTATGCGGAGTGCCAATCAGATTTTCCGTTCGACTTGGAAAAGTACCGATACCGCCCATATTGGAATAAATTTCGCTTGTAACTCTAACGCTCGATAGCTTGGGGGTGTTAACGTCAACGGCTTCAAAGAAGACATCAAAGAATGATGTTACATGTTCTCCATTGAGTACCGGCACGAAAGTCCCGCCAATAGTTTCCGCATGTACGGTAATTGTCCCGCCGATTGGGTCAATAACAGGAGGACTGGTAAAAATAAACGGAGGCCTTGGTGCCACGCTTGAGCAGCTCATTGCGTCGCTCTCGTAGTGCAGGGTCGCGCTTCCGCCGTTGACATAGATTGTCGGGCCGATGTACGCCATCTGCACATAAAGGTTAACCGGACAGATTGTGGCAACGTGAGCCTCGCTCATAGCTATCGGCGTTGCTTCACAGTGTAGCTCGAATGTGGGGGCAGGGGGCGCGCTGATAGTTATGTTCTTCACGTCAACCACTCCGCCGGCAATCCACGACACTGTACCGGATTTGCCGCCTTTGACGGCCTTTACAACAATTTTTTCATTGTTGCAGTTTTTATCTAACCACCCCCCTGAATAGCCGCCGACAGTGCTGCTTGTGTCGGTGTCGCTGTACGAGCCGCCCGCAGCGGGGTAGCAGTTTATATAAACCGCAGCGCCGCTGACAACGCTGCCGCTCTCGTCTTTTACCACGCCCGAAACCGCATAAGCGCCAAAGGCGGACGTGCTGCCTGCAAACAAAATACACAAACTAAATAAAATCAGCTTTTTCATAATTCATCTCCTTAATTCAAAATTATTGTGTTTCAAAACAAACTGATACCAATAAAAAGCTTTTTAGTTTCAGTCAAACACCGAAGCAGAAATGACAAATATGATTAGCCATGATGCCCATTGGCAAATGCGATAAACGATGCGTGTAAAGTCCCCGTCAAAGAAATAAAATTTCCTTAAAGCCCCATCTTCATTTTCTAATCTCCTTAACTTTAGACTGCGTAAACAACTCTCTGTATATATCAAAAAACACACATAACTGGCAGCGTGTTTTAATAACACTCGCTTACGACTTACGGCTATGAATTATATGCTTTTGTGAATGCTTGTCAAGCAAAAAGTCGATTATTGACAAAAAAATGCGGGTATTATAAGACTTTACCTATTTTGCCAAGATGGGATTATCTTAATAAAAAAGCCCTTTTGGGGCAGGAACTTTTGGTATTATTTCATGTTTTTGCGCAAATCTGAAAACCATTTTTTTAGTTTTGGCGAGTTCGGGTCAACATTATGCCCTAAGCCGGCATAGACATCGAATGTTACATCGGCGTTGCAGCTTTCAAAATAGTTCGCGGCCTTTTTGGCAGCGGGGCGGTTCTGGTCTGTTTCGCCGGCGCCGATATAAACATATTTACCCGCAAGCGATGATGATGTATTTTCAGATGCCCAGCCGCTATACCCTGCGCACATAATTACCGCCGCGGCACCCAATTGTGGACGCAGGGCGAAAATATCAGATGCCAGCCAGCCTCCGCGGCTGACACCCGCCAGAACTGTCATCTTATTATTTATTTTAAGCCGTTTTTGCAGATAGTGCCTTACAAACGCAAGGTTCTTTATCTCCAGTTCGACATAAGCCAGATATTGTGTCAGAGTCTTTTGCTTGTCAGTTGTGGGGGTAAATTCCATACTTACGACCACAAAACCTTTTCCCTGCGTAGCGATTTGAAATCGCTGCGTTGAAAGCGGTTCGCCTGCTCCGTGATAGTAAAATATAGCAGGCCAGTTGTAATCATCATTATAATCGGTCGGTATGTAAACGAGAACTTCGCCCACAGCCTTGCCGACATTCAGTTGTATTTCTTTACCCGGCACAAACTCCGGATATACGGCATTTGGCTCGGCATACGCCGGAAGCACAAATGCCGCAATCCATACAACTATCAGTAATCTCATATTGTTTTTTTATTCGAACAGGAACGAGCCGTACTGCGCTGCGCTGCCGAGTTCTTCGTGAATCCTTAACAGTTGGTTGTATTTGCAGATTCTGTCTGTTCTGCAAGCCGAGCCGGTTTTGATTTGGCCGACCCCCGTTGCGACTGCTAAATCAGCGATGAATGAATCTTCTGTTTCGCCGCTGCGATGGCTCATAATCGCGGTATAGCCGCTTCTCTTTGCCAGATTGATGGCTTCGATTGTTTCGGTTAGCGTGCCAATCTGATTGACCTTAATCAGAATTGAGTTTGCTGCGCCGAGCTTGATGCCCTTTGCCAGTCTCTCCGTGTTTGTTACGAACAGGTCATCGCCGACGAGTTGGCACTTGCTGCCGAGCTTGTCGGTGAGTTTTTTCCAGCCATCCCAATCGTCTTCAGCCAAACCATCTTCGATGCTTACGATTGGATAGTTTTCAACCCACTTACTCCAGTGATTAATCATCACATCGGAAGAAACGCTGGTCTTTGGAGCGGACTTGAAGAATTTATATTTCTTCGTGGCGTTGTCCCACATTTCGGTTGATGCCGGGTCAAGAGCGATAGCTATTTGCTTGCCTGCCTTGTAGCCTGCTTTTTTAATTGCGTCGAGAATTACTTCCAGAGCCTCTTCGTTGCTTTTCAGTGATGGAGCGAAGCCGCCCTCATCGCCGACTGATGTGTTGTAGCCTTTTTTCTTCAGAACGCCTTTTAGTGTATGGAAAACTTCAGCGCCCATTCTTAATGCTTCCGGGAAATTCACTGCACCGATTGGCATTACCATAAATTCCTGAAAATCAACATTGTTATCAGCGTGTTTTCCGCCGTTGAGGATGTTCATCATCGGGACAGGCAGAACGTTTGCGTTGCATCCGCCTAAATAGCGGTACAGCGGCAGACCTGCTGATTCAGCGGCGGCCTTTGCCACAGCCAGCGATACGCCGAGAATTGCGTTTGCGCCGAACTTGGCTTTGTTCTTTGTGCCGTCCAATTTAATCATCGTATAGTCGAGTTCTTCCTGGCACATAGCGTCCATACCGATAACGGCATCAGATAGCTTGTCATTTACGTTTTTGACAGCAGTCAACGTGCCTTTGCCCATATAGCGTTTGGCCTTTACATCGCGAAGCTCGACCGCCTCGTGTGCGCCTGTGCTTGCTCCTGATGGAACAGCGGCTCTGCCGAATGAACCATCTTCCAGCAATACATCGACTTCTACGGTCGGATTGCCGCGTGAATCGAGGATTTCTCTGGCTCTTACATCAATAATTGTACTGAACATCTTTAAATTCCTTTCTGAAATAGGGTATAGGGGGTAGGGTTTAGGGGATAGGAATTGCCCTAACCGCTAATCCCGAAACTGTTTATGGGGTAGAAAAATAACGCTTTTCCAGCAGTTCGTCAAGGATTGTTTTTAGGAATGGGTGGATGCCTAACCACCTATGTGTATTCTTGAAGCTTGGCTGCTTCCAAGTGCGCCCGATATTCCCATCAGGAATCCCCATTCATACCATACACCATTGTTGTTTGTTTCGTACATACTGACGTTCTCAATGAATATGCTGACGATGAAAGTAAAGGGCGCTATTGCCCCATGCCATAAGCCCGACAAAAATCCTGCGGGGCTTCCACCGGGTTGTTTGTATGTTGAATTATTTCCTGCAATCGCAAGTATATTTGCCATAAAGTTCCTTTCTATTTATTTCTCATCTTCCCAAACTCAAAACAATAACGCCGAGGGCGACTAATGCTATGCCGAGCATATTATTTTCCGTTTAGTTTTTTAGTATTCTTTGGCGGCAGAAAATTTTCTCCTGAAACAATTTTTTTGCCGGTTTTCCCTTCAAGTTCCAGCCGGGCTTTTTTTGCGATGCCTCCGCCTTTTTTGCCGGCCGTTTCGTTTTCCGGCAATCCTGTTGCCTGTATGCTTTCTGCAATCTGGCGTGTTGAAAGTTCCGCAAGGGCGGTAAAAATTAGTTCTGCTTCGCTCATATGATCTCGCAGATTTTGCGTTTTTAAACCCTTCATCAGCTTATGTTCTTTTACGCTTACATCCGCCTATTCCTGATGAATAATATTGGTGAGAATAGCAAACTCCTCATCCTTTGTAATTTCGTGGTCTTTCCAGTAATCGGTGAGTTTATTACGGGTTTCCTGCCCCATCATCCGCTGCTGTATCCATTTTTCGCTGCGTCCGTGTTTTTGCCAATTTTCTCTGGCTCTGTCTAATGCCTTTGCGGGGTCAGCCATTTCCTGCATTCGCTCATAGCCGACCTTTGCCAGCCACAATTTAATTGGTTCAGCTTTGGGACTTGGCACTGACTGGATTAGCCGCAAAAGAGTTTCGACATTGGCAACATCGGTAAGATACTTCTTGCCGTCCGCAGCCAGTAATTTCAGTTGGTGACAATTTGACACCGACTCACTACCCTCTTTTTTCAGCCGTTCTTTCAGCTTATTCCAATACTTTCTGGCAGCCTGAAAATCAGGCTGTTGTATTAGAACCTGGATAATGTCCACTACCGAAAAGAACCATATTTCGGTTTTTTCATCGAAATGTCGACGAATTTTATAGCCTTCAAATATCGCTAAATTATTTTCCATTACATACTCTTTCTTTCTCATCTTCCCAGGCTCAAAACAATAACGCCAAGTGCTACTAATGCTATGCCGAGCCATTCTGTTCCATTTGGGCGCTCGTGCAGAAATACGAATGCGAAAACAGCAACCAGCACAAGACTAAGTTTGTCAACCGGAGCGACTTTGCAGGCATCGCCGATTTTTAACGCTCTAAAATAGCAGACCCACGATGCGCCTGTGGCTAAGCCGGACAGGGTGAGGAATATCAATGTCTTCGGCTTCAGCAGGGCAGGATTGCTCCATTTACCTGTTAGCCAGACGAATACACTCAAAACGAGAAGTATTACACAGGTTCTGATTAGTGTGGCAAAATCCGAATCAATCCCTGCCAAGCCAATTTTGGCGAAAATCGCGGTAAGTGCAGCAAATAAAGCCGACAGCAACGCCCAATAGAACCAGCTTTGTAGAGATGCCACTTTTTTCTCCATAGGTTTTATTTCTTCGCGGCGGTGGCGAACATCAATACGCCCAGAGCGGCTGTTACAATTACTCCGCCAATACTCGCAGTTACAGGCAATTCCCACTGGCCAATCGTAACATTGAGCTTCATTAGCAATCTTGCTAAATGAAGCATCGCGACAAGAATAAAAATTACACCCGCAACATTAAGAGCGAAATTTTTTGACATAACATTCTCCATTTCAAAATTTGGAATATGATTATATCGTTATTGTCTGGCTTTTTTTAGCTTTTTCTCGAAGTCGGCGAGCGTCTCATAGATGGGTTATCGTCATTGCCGGTATCAGCCGAGTCTTTCAAAATTTTCATAGCCTTATTTATATCGGCGACTTTCAAAATGGCTGTCGTCTTCCCGCCCTTTGCACCGGCTGTGCAATAAGCATAAGCTATATTGATGTGAGCCTTTGCCAATTTTTCAGCCACAGCGGCAAATGCGCCGGGTCTGTTCGGCAGCGTCGCACAGAGAACATCAGTTTCATCGAACTGCATATTCAAATGGCTTAAAACATCCCGCATTTTTTCCGCTGATTCGCAGACAATTCGCAATACACCATGCTCGACCGAATCCATCACGGTAAGGGCGCTGATATTTACTTTGGCGTGCGCGAATTCGGAGAAAATCTGCGCCAGAACGCCGGGCTTGTTGACCATAAAGATGGAAAATTGTTTTTCAACATTCATAACAAATCCTTTCAGATTTTTATTTTTTCAAGTCCGCTATCGCAGAAGGAGCGTCAGGATAGAATTTAAAAATTTTGTCGAGGTTGGTGATTTTGAATACGCGATATAATTGCGGGTTTATGCTGCTGATGACGATGTTGCCATTGTAACCGGCGACTTTTTTGCGGGCATCGAGCAGTATCCCAAGCGTCTGCGATGAGAAAAATTTTATGCCTTTAAAATCGATAATAAGATTATGTGGTTTGATATTTTGCACTATTTCGGAAATTTTTCGCGTAATATCTTCCAGACCGCTCCCCGCTGTCAAACTGGCAACGTTAAACGTTACCAGCGTGAAATCCTTTTCCGTCGTTATTGTTGCGATATTGCTGTCGGTCATAATAAAAGAATACAGAATTCAGAAATCAGAATAGAACCGCGTCTATTATAGTATTATCGGCTGAAAAGTCGAGAGGGTTTTATTATAAATCAGGCTTTAAAGCACGCGGCGCGGTGGCCAACGGCTTTTTCTTCGAGTTTTGGGACGTTTTTACTGCAAAATTCGTCGCCAATAGGGCATCTCGGATAAAACGGACAGCCTGCCGATGTGCCGATTTTCAGTGCCTCGCCGGAGCCGATAGCCTGCCTTTTTCGTACCGGCACAGGAAGTGGAATTGCTTTCAGTAGCAATTTTGTATATGGGTGGAGCGGATTTTTATAGAGCATTTCCGCCGAGGCCATTTCGACGATTTTGCCAAGATACATCACCGCGACAAAATCGCTTATGAATTCCACAACCGACAAATTATGAGCGATAAATAAATATGTAAGATTAAACATATCCTGCAAATCCTTCAGCAGGTTCAAAATCTGGCTCTGTATCGAAACGTCGAGTGCGCTGACCGGCTCATCGCAGATTACTAATTTTGGCTCAAGAGCAAGAGCCCGTGCGATTCCGATACGCTGTCGCTGTCCACCGGAGAATTCGTGAGGATAGCGATTGATATGTTCAGGCTGAAGGCCGACTTTCTGCAGCAATGTGCATATACGGTCGGTAAGATCTGAACCTTTAGCGATTTTATGCACGATTAGCGGCTCGCCGATAATTGTGCCAACCGTCATTCGCGGGTTGAGCGAACTGTAAGGATTCTGAAAAACTATCGAAATCTGCCTGCGAATTTTTCGCAGTTCAGATTGTTTGACAGTCAGAATGTTCCGGTCTTCAAAAAAAACTTTGCCCGCTGTCGCCGGCACGAGTCGAGCGATAGTTCTTGCGGCTGTGGTTTTGCCCGAACCGCTCTCGCCGACAAGGCCGAACGTTTTGCCCGCCGGAATGTCAAAACTGACATCATCAACCGCTTTGACGTAGCCGACGGTCTTGCGAAGAATGCCCCTCTTTATCGCAAAATACGTTTTTAAATTCTCAACTTTTAATAAATCACTATTCATGTTTTTTGTAAATTTCTCTCGGCCGTTAGGCCGAATTCCACAATTTTTATTTTTTATTTTTAATCTTTGATTTATTTTGCGTACCAGCAGGCGACGTAATGATTTTCTGAAACCTGTTTCAGTTCCGGCTCCTGCGTTTGGCATTTTTTATCATTGCAGCCGATTGGGCAGCGGGGATGAAATTTACAGCCTGTTGGGAAATTCAAAGGTTCAGGCACATTTCCGCCGATTGTTTCGAGACGTTTTGCGGTTGTTCCAAGCTGCGGCAGCGATTTTAAAAGCCCCTTTGTATAAGGGTGCAGCGGGTTGTTAAACAGTTCCGCGCAGTGGCATTTTTCGACGATTCGCGATGCGTACATTACCGCGACATAATCCGCCCGCTGCGCAACAACGCCGAGGTCGTGAGTTATCAACAGGATACTCATTTTTTCGCTCGCCTGGAGTTCATCGAGCAAATCAAGAATCTGTGCCTGAATTGTAACATCCAGCGCGGTAGTCGGCTCATCAGCGATTAAGAGTGCCGGCTGGCACGAAATCGCCATAGCAATCATTACTCGCTGCCGCATTCCGCCGGAGAGCAGATGCGGATATTCGTAAAGTCTGCGGGCAGGTTCGGGAATACCGACTTTTTCAAGCATTTGTTCAGCCATTTGCCAGGCTTTATCGTGCGATTTTTTTTGATGAAGACAGATTGTTTCGGCAATTTGGTCGCCGACTGTGAAGACAGGATTTAAGCTGGTCATTGGCTCCTGAAAAATCATACCGATTTTATTGCCGCGAATTTTTCGCATTTGTTTTTCGGAAAGTTCGAGCAGATTTTTATTCTCAAAAAATATCTTTCCGCTTACGATTTTGCCCGCCGGTTTTGGCACAAGCTGCATAATCGAAAGGGCGGTAACGCTTTTCCCGCATCCGCTCTCGCCGACCAAGGCGACGGTTTGCGAAGCGTTTATGTCAAAAGATACGTTCTGAACGGCTTTCGCAACGCCGTCGCCGGTATTGAAAAAAGTCGAAACATCGCAAACAGACAGCAGTGTATTTTCTGTGGGCATATAGTTATCGAGTCTTTAATTTAGGGTCGAGTGAATCTCTCAGGGCATCGCCGAATATATTTATTGCCAGTGAAATAACGAATATCGCGGCGGTAGCAGCGGTCATTTCCCACCAATAGCCCTTTGGCAAATCAAGTCGTGCGGTATCAATCATAGTACCCCAGCTTGGGCAGTTTTTTTCGCCAAGACCGAGAAAGCTTAAAATTACTTCCGCCTGAATGAAGCCTACAAAGCACAGCGAAAAGTTGATTATTATTAAATGAAAAACATTCGGAATCAGATGCCTGAAAATTATTCTTGAATTTCCACAGCCGTAGGATTGTGCAGCGAGGATATATTCCCGCTGTTTGTGCTTCATAACTTCGCCGCGAATAAGTCTGCAAATATCAACCCAACTGGTCAGGCCGATAGCCAAATAAACGGTCGATATTCCAGACAGCTCGATTTTGCCAAGACCAAATTTGGTAAAATCAAATGACTTATCTTTAAGCACCAGCGCAAAAGCGAGAATCAGCAGAATATACGGAATAGAACTCAATGTTGTGAAGAGCCATACGATTATGTCGTCGATGAATTTACCGAAATAGCCTGCCGCTGCTCCCAGAGGGACTCCTATCGCAAGGCTGATAATTGATGCCCAAAAAGCAACGGTTATTGAAACCTTTGCTCCATATAATGCTTTTCTTAAAACAGACCGGCCAAGAAAATCAGTCCCCAGAAGATTTTTCTTGCTCGGCGATTCATATTCCCGCCCAACCTGCTGATTCCATTGCAGTAATGCCGGCTTTATAGATGTCCACTGCGAGATATAAATAAAAGCGACAACCGCGATATAGACGGCGATTACAAACGCCGCACACATAGCCAGCGGTCGTTTCCGCAGCCGATGCAGACTGTCAAGCCAGTAGCTTCTGCCTTTAACAGCGTTAAATTTAATTGTTCCAGCGGCGTTATTCAAAGCTCACCCTCGGATCAACGATGGAATAACAGATGTCCGTTATTAAATTGAAGACGACAAATAAAATTGCGCCGATAAACGTCATAGCGTTGATAACCTGAAAATCTCGGCCTCCGATAGCGTCTATCATCAAATAGCCAAGCCCCGGAATCCCGAAAAATCTTTCTAACAGCAGCGAGCCGAGAAATAAAAACGGTATCGCCAATACAACCTGTGTGATAATCGGTATCATTGCGTTTTTCAAAACGTGCTTAAAAAGAACAGACCTTGCGCTTAGGCCTTTGGCAAATGCGGTGCGGACATAATCGTTTTTCAATTCATCGAGCATAACGGTACGGTAGAATCGCAGACTGCCGCCAAGCCCTGCGAAAATGCCTATAAGTGCAGGCAGGGCGACATAATTGGCAATCGGCAAATCAGGCCAGAAAAACACAGGAAAAAGTCCCCATTTAAAAGCGAGAAAGTATTGGCCGAATAAAATAAAACTCAAAAATGGAATGCTCATCATCGCCACGCATATAAAAACGGATAGAATATCAACGATGCCGCCGCGAAAATATGCCACAACCAGCGCAAGGCTTATGGAAATTACCAGCGAACCTATAAACATCGGAACGGTAAGGGCAAGAGAAGGTATTGCGCCTCTTTTAATTTTGTCTATGACAAGTTCTCTGTCGCTCCACGAGCGGCCGAAATTAAATGTGAGCGAGTTTTTAAAATGACTTACGAATTGACTGTCAGCGGCAAAAAACAGCGGCTTGTTCCAGCCGTACTCATTTTTTATTTCCGCAATGGTTTCAGCCGAGGCGGCCTTGCCAGCGATTTGGTCTGATACGTCGCCGCTCACAATGTTAAAAAGAATAAAGGTGATAAGAAGAACGCCGAAAATAATTGGCACAGTATAGAGAAGCCTTCTTATGATATAAGAAATCATTTCAGACTCCTTATCAGTTCGCCGTAAGCCGCTCGTTTGGCATTATCAATCCTGCGGTATTTGGACGTGCCGTAAGCAAACGCATTCGGCTTGGCGTTATATATCCAGTCGTGAGCCAGAATATATGCGACTCCGTGCATAAGAAACACCGCAGGGCAGTCCGCTGCTACTATCTGCTCGGCCTTTTTGTATAAAGCGTCTCTTTCCGGACTGTCCGGCATAACGCAGACCTGCTCATATATTTTATCAAACGCCGGATTGGAGTAATTGAAATTGTTCGGCCCCGGCGAGCCGTTTTTGCTGTAAAAAAGCTGCAAAAAATTCTCCGCGTCAGGATAGTCCGCAATCCAGCCCAGCGAAAATATCTGAACGCTTTTGGTTTTTATTTTATTTTGAAACGTCGGCCAGTCCATATAATCCATCTCAAGTTCAAGCCCGACATCGTCGAAGCACCTTTTGAGAAAATCGCCATACTGCCTGGATACTACATCTGTGCCGGGCATTGCCACCGTAAGTTTTGGCAGTTTCCCGCCATAAACCTTTTCCGCTTCTTTCACAAGTTCCCTTGCCTTTTGCGGATTATAAGCTGTACCGGCGAAGTTTTTGATATTCGGGTCGTAAGAACTCATCAATGGCGGAACAATTCCATAAGCTGGCTCGCCGCGATTGTTGGTGAATAGCTCGATGTATTTTTCCCTGTCAACGGCACAACTGATGGCTTTTCGCAAAGGCAGGTTTTTTTTCAGAACCTCGTCTTCCATATTAAACCCGAACCAGTATGTGCTTGGGTCGCGGAATGTATAAAGCCGAATGTTTCTGGCTTTCATCTGGGGCGTTAGCTCTTGCCGGAGGTCTATCGCCTGACTGAAATTATCTTTTGGGATTCCTGATATGTCGATTTTGCCCTGCATAAACAAAAACCAATGCGGCGTGTCTTCCTGCACTAACACCATAATGATTCTGTCGGTAAGCGGGAGTTTTTTGCCGGCATCGGCAAGCATTCCGTTTTGTAAATCTTCCGGCTCGCCTTCGGTCGGATAAAATTCAGCTCTGAAAGAGGGGTTTTTGACCATTTCAATAAAACTGCCCCGATGCCAGCGTTTGAGCTTATATGCGCCTGTGCCGACAGGGTGATTCATTATATCTTTGCCGTAGTAATTGATAGCTTCCTTTGCCATAGGCGCAGTCGGCAGATGTGCGAGCAAATGAATTATCTGCGGCCATTGTTTTTTCAGTTTTATAACTAATGTATATTTGTCCGGCGTTTGCAATCCTTCAACCGGCAGATTGTAATCCACCTCTGCGGCCTTTACGCAGGTCTTTGTATAGTTGCGAAATTCGTCAAGCCCGGCGATTCTACCGTCAAATATCCACCAGTTTTTGCTCAGGTATTTAATGTCTGCTATGCGTTTCCACGAATATACAAAATCATTAGCGACAAGCTCCCTGCCCTTGCCGCCGGGGAAACATTCGTCATCGGTAAAACAAACGCCTTTTTTGATTTTTATTGTATAAGTAAGTCCGCCGTCGCTTACAGAAGGCATTCCGTCAGCAAGCGATGGGATAAGTTCGTAAGGCCTTTTGAGATAGTGGTACTGGTAAAGACATTCGTAAAACTGGCTTGCGACTGCTGATGAAGTTGTGTCGCCAATGTCGCCCGGGTCAAGGCCTCGGATTTTTGCGCTGTATGTGCTGTAAAGAACGCTCTCGTTAGCGTCCTGATTGTCAGAAGAACGACCGCACCCGCCGATAAGAGAAAAAGCAAATGCCGAAAACAAAAGGGAAATTATTTTTAGCGATAAACATCTACTCATTGCTTCCCTGTTTCCTTGCTTCTTTACTTCTCACTTCTACCTTCTAACTTCTTACTCATTCGCATCCTGCGAAGATTTTGTCTCTATCACCTTTGCAGGCGGTTTTGGCAACTGCGGCGGGGCTGTCATTATTGAGCCGTCCGCGTTTTTGCCGTAATCAAATCCTGCCGCCGTCGGCAGTTTGCCTGCCGCCGATGCCGAACCGAAAAGCGCATCGTGTTCGACTAACAGCCCCGCTCCGCCGCCTTTTTCGACGGCTCTCTTTAGTGAGCCAGGCCAATCCGGTATGAAACGGGTAATGTACTTTTCGCTCAGGACGATAACCGAAACAAGATTGTTGATATTTTCCGCCGGCAGAACGCCGCTGCTAAGTGCATATCGCTGAACGACTAATGAATACAAAATGGCGAATTCTTTCGCGGTGATTTTTGCGTTGTCAGGGTCGATTTGAGTTCTGTCGCTTAGCGATTTTAAAATCGTGCATTCGACCATTTCATCGCTGACCTGCCAGTTAAGGTATGAGGCAGCTCTTTTTTGAGCGATTTCTACCAGTAATTCGTTGGCGGCAGGGGACTTAACTGCTGCGGCAAACTGGGCTGCGAGAATCAATATGTCGCCGGATGTTTCGTTTTTTACAACTGTTTGAAGGTTTTGAACGAATTGCTCGGCCTCATTCGAGCCGGCTGTGTTCAACTGACGAACAATGCCGCCGTTTGTAAGGCAGTTGACTGCCCAGTAACGAACTGTTACCTCCGGCGTTTGAGTGTAATTCAGGGCGATTTTCGATATTTCCAAATTCCCAAGGTCATTTATCAAAATCAGCAAGTTCATTGTCAGTAATTGCTTACGAGGGCTGTCCGGCAATTTGCCGGCTTTCTCAAGTGTCCCGGCGATTTGGCTCTGAACGGCGGTTAAAAAACGCGGGCCATATTGAATCTGGCCGCTTTCAAGATTTGATTCGCTTCTGCTGATAATTGTCGAGCGGACAGATGCGATATCGGAAAAGTCTGTTTTTGCGTAAAACTCCTCAAATGCAGAGGTTAAGAATTCCTCAATAATCGCGGTATCTGCCTCGGCAAGCGTTTCCTTGGCTCTTACAACGTCGATCCGAGCGGTGCTGACCGCGCAAGTTTTTGCTAAAAAACTGAAAATTATCGCAAAAAACATTAAAAAATGAATAGTTTTCATAATAAAAATCTCAAAAAATGGAAAAATTTATGTGTGAAAAGTAAACAAAACCCCTCTTTATGTCAAGGTTATTGTTATGGAAGACACTTGCCATGTGCAAAAAACAGCGCCGAAAATTTTTTGACTTTATTCATAACACACTGCTTGCTCATTGGAGCGGCATCTGTTATCCTAAAATAAGGAAATTAAATTGCCATTGAACTGGAAAGAGGCAAAAGAATTTTTTGGAGAAAAGATTTGAATTCTTTACAATTGACGCTTGATTTTATTGCTGATAAGAAGGTGAGCAGACCGCCTTTTCATCCTATTATTATGCGTTTTGCGGCCAAATATGCCGGCGTTAAATATAGAGATTTTTGGAGACTGTAGCATAAATACCGGTATATTTAAGGAAATCTTAGTGGTTTAGCCGATAAATCTCTTGGAAGTTTATGAAAATGACATTTTCCAGGAGACATGATTATGGCTGGGCCAGGTGAATATGTA
>Ga0209212_1000595_pt1 | contig 68771 bp, 62 predicted proteins | sample RifGroC2_FD_183996 | JGI IMG/M metagenome (GOLD analysis project Ga0209212, IMG submission 183996) | Groundwater microbial communities from Rifle, Colorado, USA - Groundwater C2 (SPAdes) (version 2) | ecosystem: Environmental > Aquatic > Deep subsurface > Groundwater | place: Rifle, Colorado...
ATAAGAAGAAATGGGCGTGATGTAGACAGGAAAAAAAGTACACAAGGCAAAATCATCAATTTTTTGCGTCGAAGAAGAAAAATAATTTTCTAAAAATGACTCTTTCCCCTTAACTTAATGGCAGTGCCCCCCCACCCCCTCCCATCAAGGGAGGGGGAGCAGTTGGAGCTTAACTTAATGGCAGTGCCCCAGGAGGGGGAGGACTCGGCGAGTTCTTCGGAGAAGCCGCGATCTTCCCCCCTCCCGACCTCCCCCCTCCGGGGGGAGGAGGGTTGGTAGTAGCTTTGTAAGGTGGCGGGCGAGGGAGAGTATTGAAATGCTGGGATTGGTGCAGAGGGATGGATCGGCCCGATCCCGGCGTCGACGGCAAAATCCCTCTTCACTTCCCGCGGGGGAAATGGTATGTATCAGTTGGGGGTGTCATGGAAACTAAGAACAAATCCATGCTATTTACCGGCTTGGTTGTAGATGTGGAGCAGATGGACGTGCTGATCGGGGACCAGGGGTGGTACACCTACCAGGTGGTGCGCCATCCCGGCGGCGCCGCGGTATTGCCGCTGCACGATGACGGCAGCATCACCTTGATCCGCCAGCTCCGCCCCGCCGTGGGCAACTTGCTGCTGGAAATTCCGGCCGGCCGCCTGGCACTCGGCGAAGAGCCGGAGCTTTGCGCGGCGCGGGAACTCATGGAGGAGACCGGGCTCAAGGCAACCTCGATAGAATCGCTGGGCGTCCTGCATCCTTCCCCCGGCGTCATGGACGAGGTGATCCATCTCTACCTCGCCACGGGACTTTCCCAGGGTGACGCGGCTCCGGAGGCGTACGAGGAGATCTTCTGCGTCCGGATGCATCTGCAACAGGCGCTGGCGATGGCTGCCGACGGCGGCATCACGGACGGAAAAACTATTGCGGCGCTATTGCGCGCCGAGAGGCTGATAAAATGATTCTGGTAGCACGGGTGGACGCGGAACAGGCCGGGATGCGGCTGGATGACGGGGCCAAGGCGATCTTCCCGCAGTTCTCCAAGGGGGAGATCAGAAGGATGATCGACTGGGGCGGCTGCAACATCTCGCAGACCCTGGTGCGTGTCGCCTCCCGGACCCTCAGGGAAGGGGACGAGATCGCCCTGGGGGTAATGGAGGCGGAGCGCTGCATCGAGCTCTTCTTCACCAGGGAAGAGCTCCTCTATGAGGACAAGGATTACATCGCGGTATGCAAGGCGGCAGGGTACAACAGCCAGCGCACCCCTTACCAGTTGAAGGGGACCGTCGAGTACGCGGTGGAGTGCTACATGAAGAGCATCGGGCTGAAGGATCCGGCCCGCGTGGTGCACCGGCTGGACCGCGGCACCAGCGGGGTGATGTTCTTTCCCAAGCACAAGCAGGCGGCGACCCTGATATCGGACCTGCTGAAAAACGGCATGGTGGAGAAGACCTACTGGGCGCTGATCTCCGGTTCGCCCGACGAGTCACAGTGGAAGGTGGACAAGCCGATAGGCAAGGTGAGCAAGTTCAAGTACGGCGTGGCGCTGAACGGCAAACCCGCCCGGACGCTCTTCGCGGTGCTGGGCGAGGGGGGCGGGGTCACGGCGATCGAGGCGAAGCCGCTCACCGGGCGCACCCACCAGATCCGCGTGCACCTCACCCACTCCGGTTTTCCCATCATCGGGGACGAGAGCTACGGCGGCGCGCCGGCGCCCCGCATGATGCTGCATTGCCGCAGCATGCGCTTCACGGCGGCAAAGGGGAAGATCATCGAGGCCGTGGCGCCGACCGATGCGCCCTTCTCGGAGGCGTCACCGGTAAAAGAACAACAATAACCTGAGAAGCTTTTGCCACAAAAAGACACAAAAGGCACAAAAACGATCTAGTCGATGTTGCTGAATTAACCAATCTAGGAGGTAGTGATGAAGAAGAAACTGTTGGCGATCCTTTTCCCGGTAATGTTAACCCTTGTCTGCGTTTTCGGAGTCTGGGCCAATGAGCAGAGCGCCGTGCAGCCATGCTGCGACAAGTCCGTTAAGGTCTCACAACCTGGCGGCTGCGATAACTGTGCAAAGGGTGGAAAAGCGGGAGCAGGGTGCGAGAACTGCGCGAAGAAGCAGGCTGCAGCGGCAACACCGTGCGGCAGCATGGGGTGCGACAACTGCGCAAAGGCACAGCAGACCGAAAAAAAGCAGCAGGCGGTAACCCAGCCCTGCTGCGATAAGTCGAAGCCTCAATGATATATCCGCTATTCTGCAGCGTCACCGATGCAGCGGGAAGTCCGTTTTTACCCGATTAGGCTGATCTTCAGTATCAATGGTTGGCGCAGAAAGTCCCCCTTTGCAAAGGGGGATTCAGGGGATTTGAGCTCTGTCGCAACATGCGCGCTTAGGCAACCTGGCCCAAATCCCCCCCGACCCCCCCTTTTTCAAAGGGGGGAGGTGTTGTCGCTGCAGGTTGGCACTGATCTCTTACACAGATGTGATATTGGTTTCAGATGTGATTGTTGGTTGGTTCAGGCAAGGGGCCATTTGGTCGTGTGGGGATCAAAGGCGGCTTCCGCACCCGGCTCTGCGCCGCCTCTTAAAAGCGCCCTCACGGGCGCTCCGTCTCCGCCCTGGATCTTTAGCGGCAGGCAGATCAACTCGTACTCCCCCGGCGCCACATCGGCCAGGTTCACCCCCTCAAGGATCAGGACGCCATTGTCAAGCAGCACCCGGTGCACCTCGCCGTCTCCCTCCATACTCTCCACCGACAGGTAATCGATCCCGATCAGCTTGACACCCGCCTCCTGAAGGTATCGGGCGCCCTCGACCGAAAGGGCAGCGAAGTCACTCACGAAACCCTCGTGCTTCCAGAGCTTCGAATTGTCCGTCTTCAGCAGGAGCCGCTCGACCCCTTTTATCCGCAACCGCTCCAGTTCCTTGCGCCCTATCTCCTTTACTCCAGGAAGCTCCGCCACCAGCGCCTTGCCGATCAGCAGCCCAAGCGGTAGCTCGTCGACCGATGCGCCGTTGTCGATGAAATGGCGGGGGGCATCCAGATGAGTGCCGCTATGTGTGCAGAGGGAGATCTGGGAGAGGTTGGCAGTGTCGCCGTCGGAGATGCTGCTCCAGGGAGTGATAAGGACCGGAGGGTCCCCGGGATAAACCGGGAGTTCCGCAGACAGCGGCATGGTAATGTCGTGGATTCGCATCGGCACCTCGCGGTTCAGAATTATCCAGCAATCACGAGTTGATTATACCGCAGACAAATCAACCTTAAAAAAAATAGCCACAAAAAAGCACAAAAGACGCAAAAAGAAGCTAACTCCTGAAACTACAACTAGTCAAAGCGTTAAACAGTCGGAAAGCGAATCTACCGGAAAAGCTTTTAGCCACAAAAAAGCACAAAAGACGCAAAAAGAATCAGAGTCTGAGAATCAATCACGACAAGGTCTTGCCAAAGGGGTAAGTAAGACCATCAGACTGGAGCATTGGTTTCTTTTTGTGACTTTTGTGCCTTTTTGTGGCAAAGAATTGTCTTGTTGTTTGCGCCGGCCTTTCTACGCCTGTACCTCGCCCGGCTTATCCCCCTCGGCGATGAGCCGGTGCAGGTCCGCTGTATCGAAAGAATAACGCTCGCCGCAAAATTCGCAGGTCACCTCGGCACCTTTTTGCTCTTCACACAGTGAAACGAGTTCCATTCTCCCCATGGAGAGAAGCACGCGCTCTATCCGCTCTCTGCTGCAGCTGCAGGCGAAGCCAAGCTCCCTCTTCTCCAGGACGTCATAGGGTATCTCGGAGAAAAGCAGTTCCAGGATCTGCTCCGGACTCTTGCCGCTTTGCAGCAGCTCGCTCAGGGGGGGAAGCGTTTCGATGCGGGCCATCAGTTCCTCGACAACTTCGGGATCGACCGGTGGCACGGCCTGAATCAGAAATCCGCCTGCGGCTGAAACGGTGCCGTCCTGCTCCACGAATTCGGCCAGCCCCACCGCTGAAGGGATCTGCTCCGACTCGACCAGGTAGAGCGCCAGATCTGCTGCGATCTCGCTGGAATAGAGCTGCACCGTGCCGCGGTACGGCTCCTTGAGCCCCAGGTCCTTGGCTACGGTCAGGAATCCGGCGCGCCCCAGTGCCTGCGCCACGTCGAGCGCGCCATCGGCACGTCGCAGCTGCACCTGCGGCACGCCGACATACCCGCGGACGCTTCCGTCGCTGTCCGCCTCGATCAGGATCTTTTTCAGCGGACCGTTTCCTTCGAAACGGAGCGCCACCCGCTGCCCGGTTTTGAGCATGGCGCCCATCAGGGCCCCGGCGGTCAATGCACGCCCGAGCGCTGCCGTGGCCGTGGGAAGCGTGCCGTGGCGTTTGCAGACCTCGTCGACCAGGCCGGTCGTGACGCAGACAAGAGCCCTGACGCTCCCGGACTTGGCGATCACCCGTACCAGATAATCCTTCATATCACTACCCCCACCCTGCCGACTATTTCTCCATCCTTCAAACTCAGCTCCTTTAGCGTAATGAAGTCCCAGAGGCTGATCCCCTTGACCCGGTAGGCGAAAAGCTCGGCGAGCCTCGGCACGCGCGTCAGGTCGCAGGCGATCAGGTCCCCAAAGCAACTCAAGAAGGGAATCCGCTGCACCATCTTCTTGGTGAGCCAATCGATATCGATCGGTGCCACCTGCTCCAGCTTCAGGAACACGATCTTCCTGGCCGAGCTGAATTCCATCCCCTGTATGGCGAATCTTGCGGAAAATGTGATGGGGAAGGGGAGGAGCCGCTTCTTGATCTTCCCTCTGATCTCGCCGTAGCCGTCGAAAATGGCGAGCGAGAGCTCGAGGATCTCGTCATCCAGCGCCGAGCTGACGAATTCACGCTGCAGATAGCTCTCCGGAAGGTGAAACTCCCTCCTGGTCAGGAGGTCCTTCAGGCTCTGCTCTTTCACCAGTTCGGCCAAGGCTGGGTCTTTCAGCCTGTCGCGAACCCTGTCGAAAATTCCCATCTCAGTCACTCCATTCGATATTGTTGCAGCTCGTTGATGCTACTTTGTCACATTGCAGCCTCACCCCATCCCCCTCCCGACCTCCCCCTTGAAGGGGGAGAGCCCTTAATTCCCTCCCCTTCAAGGGGAGGGTTAGGGTGGGGATGGGGATAAGATGTTAGTCTGCCAAAGTAGAATTAAGATGGTTCACCCTCCCCCAGCCCCTCCCATAAAGGGAGGGGGGGCTAAGAATGCTCTCCCATCAGCCTTCGCCAAGGCTACGGCTGACAAGTCAAAGGAGGGGGACCAAAACAGGGTGTTGGCTCAGTCATATAATCCCCTCTCCCCTGGTGGGAGAGGGTCAGGGAGAGGGGGGGTCACACCAACCCGGCGCTGAAGTTGAACTCCGAACTCCCCTGGACGCCGAGCGCTTTCCGGTAGGCCTCCAGCGCCCTTTCCCGCTCCTCCGGCATCAGATGCGACAGGTCCATCAGGAACGAGCCGCACCCCATCTGGCGCAAATCGTTGCGGTACTGGGTCAGGGCGAACGGCGTCTGGGCATTCACCACGGTGAGGCGGTCCTTGACCTTGACTCCGTAGACGTCGCCGCGATCGGAGGTGAGCGGCGCCTCCCCCTTGATCTCCTTGATGGCGATTTTCGAAGTGATCACCGGGACCTGTGCATAGAGCAGGGTTCCCCTGGTGATCTTCAGGTCGCTGGACAGGAGCTTCGAAATATTGTCCCGGTCGTCCTCGATGTACAGCGTCGACCGCACGCAGCCAAGCTCCTGCCAGGTAAGAAGCGCCTGGCTGTTCAGCGAAAAAAGCCGGTAGTCGGTAGAGAGCTCGGCGTCGGTCTCCTTGAAGAACTGGAAATGGGACAGGTTGGTGAGCTCGAAACGCTTGAAGCCGGCGCGCATGATGGAGCCGACCGCTTCCCGGTAAAAGGGGATGTCGGCCTCGAAGATGATGAAGGGGAGCTGCCAGATGACGTGATCCCCGCCGTCGCGAAGCTTCCGGGCGAATTGCGCCAGCTGGTGCATGTTTAATTTAGAGACCGGCAGGATGATGGTGTCGACGATGTCGCGGTGCAGCTCGTGCCAATCCTTGATCTGCTCGATCTTGATGGCGAGCTCGTCCTTTCCCTTGCAGGCCGCGTGGCGCCTGGGAACCAGTGCGGCCATTGCGGCATCGCGCCCGAGGCTGCTTCTCTCCTTCAGCGCCCCCACCGACTGCTCCGCCAGCCAGACGTAGAAGTTGCGGCGGATCTCCTTGAGTCTCGGCGGCGGTATCAGCAGCGCCGGGAAGTCGGCTGCGGCAAGCGAAGCGAGAGTGAACTGGGTGTCGCCGCACTTGGAGAACTGAGCCCTCAGCACCCCTTCCATGTCCGTGGAACGGGACGGCTCCAGCGCCCCGAGCCTGAATTCCGTGCTGAACTGCGAGCCGAAAACCTCCGCCTCGATTTTCAGCGATTCATCCGCGTGGGTGAGCTTCAGGTGGCACGGGATGCTGTCACCCTTCACCGCCTCGAGACGCTTGATGCAGGCGTTCTCGCTCATGGTGAAGGCGGTCTCCGAGGAGACCTTGAAAACGGAGTCGCCGAGCTTGAAGGGAAAAGGGGAGGGGGTGGAGACCAGGGTGTTCTCCCTGACGTTCATCACCTTCTTGTTGCCGATGAAGAGATCCTTGATGGTAAAGGCGCGCCCGGCCATATCGGTCTTCGGCTGCACCCTGACCCGGTCGCCGACATGCAGGCGGTCCCGCGTGTCGAAGCTGATCCGGTTGCCGCGGATCTCCCTGATATCTCCCAGGTAGCGACCGGTGGCCCCTTTTATCGAGGGGGTGGAGATGTCGGTCGGCGCCTGCGAGGCGAGGAATCCCTTGGTCGGCACCCTTCCGAAGGAGAGCTTCAGAAGGGCCTTCGCCTCGGCGACCGCCGTCTCGTAGGATCCCTCCGGCGCGTCGAGCACCATCCGGTAGGCGCCGATGACGCTTGCCACGTACTCGGCGGATTTCATCCTCCCCTCGATCTTCAGGGAGGCCACTCCGGCCTTGATCAGTTCCGGGATCATCTCGATGCTGGAGAAATCGTTGGTGGAGAGGTAGTAACCTTCCTTTCCCTTGTGCTTGTACTGGCGCCGGCAGGGCTGCGCGCAGCGCCCGCGGTTGCCGCTGTGGCCGCCCAGGAAGGACGAGAAGTAGCACTGGCCGGAAAACGAGAAGCAGAGCGCGCCGTGGATGAAGCACTCGATCTCGGCTTTGCTGGCCTTCACGATCGAGCTGATCTCGTCTATGTGCAGCTCGCGGGCGAGCACCACGCGCTCGAAACCGAGCTCCTCCAGCTGCCGGACCCCCAGCGAGTTGTGGATGGTCATCTGCGTCGAGGCGTGCAGCGGGATGCCGGGGAAGAACTCGCGGGCCAGGCGCGCCACCGCCATGTCCTGCAGGATGACGCCGTCCACCCGCATCGCCTCCAGGCTTGCCAGGGTATCTATGAGCTGAGGGAGTTCCGACTCCTTGACCAGGGTGTTCAGGGTGACGTAGAGCTTTTTGCCGTTGCTGTGGGCATAGGCGGTCATCCGCTCCATCTGTGAGAGGGTGAAATTCTTCGCCTTGGCGCGTGCCGAGAAATCTCTCAGCCCTGCGTAGACCGCATCGGCGCCTTTTTCCATGGCGGCGAAAAACGCCTCCAGGGAACCTGCGGGAGAGAGCAGTTCAGGCTTCTTCGGGACAATTACTTTATTGTTTATAGGCATCCGCCTAGAGTACCGGAAGGGGGGAAAAGGGTCAAGCGGGATCGTCCCGGAGCGTCAATGCTCATTGCAGAGCTCGAAGATGCTAGAGTCAGAACTTGCACACGGATTTGAGGATTGAACGGATGGCATCAGATCAACCTGAAGCTTCAGGATCAAGCGGCGACTGGAACTGCTATTGGTGACTCTTGCAGGAGAAGCCCGCATGACAGCAATGGCGGCAGGAATGCCGCTCCTGCAGAAGAAAAGCGGCATCCTTTAACGCAGAGACGCGGAGACGCGGAGACGCGGAGGAAATCAAATAGAGAACCATCTCAATAGAAATCCTGACTAGTGCTAATCTGCAGTTTGCATCGATGCCGCGGAAAGTCCACCTTTGAAAAAGGGGGATTCAGGGGGATTTGCCTTTCGGGGCCACCCGCACGCTGTGGCATCTTGGGGTAAATCCCCCCCGACCCCCCTTTTTCAAAGGGGGGAGGTTTTGTGGCTGTAGATTAGCACTACTCAGCATAAATAAAATCCCGAACTGATTGTTTTCCCACAGCGTCCTTACGCCCCGGCGTCTCCGCGTTAGAGCTTTTCACCAATGCATCATGCTTATGCTTTGTACCCTTACTTCCCCTGAATGGGGAGATACTTGTAAACCGTCCTCTTCTTGGACACGTTGGCGAGGGAATAAAGTTCCGACTGCGAGATGGTCCAGAAGCCCTCCTCTTTCTTGAGCTTGATCCCTCTGGTCACGAAGACCGTGCCGGGCAGGCTCCCCTCGAATCCCAGGCGCGCCCGCACCACCGCCGCCCGCTCGCCTTTCAGTGAAACCCGGGCATCCTGCATCTTTTCCCAGCAGCAGGCAGGTCTGCGCGGGGCGGAGGCAAGTTTCTTGGCAAAAAGCTCCCTGCCCTCCTTGCCGTCCGCGGTCTTCTCGAAAAGTTCGTCGTATCTGCCGTCTCGCCACAGGTCCAGGATCTGCTCGAAACCGCGCAGCACCTCCTGCTCGGAGGTGCTGCTGCTTTTGGACTGGGTCGGGCTGGTCCGGCTTCGGGCCTGGGCCGGGAGGACTGATAGGATGATCAGCAAAAGCGCTAACCGCGATATTGGTCGCATGGGGAGCTCCCTTTATGCAATACGGCCAATGATACCGTAAAAGCAGCGGAGCGCCAGGGAGGTTGGCCCATCCCCCTCCCCTTGAGGCGAGGTGCTCTAACGTCCCCTCCCCTTCAAGGGGAGGGACAGGGTGGGGATGGGGATGGGGGTAGTTCCGGCGCAAAAACACCCCCATCCCCCTCCTGACCTCCCCCTTGAAGGGGGAGGAACCTGAACAGCGGAAAATTAGCGCTAATCAGGAAACTAATGGCAGGAGGGGCTGGGGGAGGGTGCGTCGCCTACAGACTCTTGTCCGCTGCCGCGGCGAAAAGCTTCAGCTTCTCCATGAGCGCCGCGAATTTCTTCGGCTTGAGCGACTGCGGGCCGTCGGAGGAGGCGCGCTCGGGATCGGGATGCACTTCGATGATGAGCCCGTCAGCGCCCGCCGCCACCGCGGCGAAAGACATGGGGGCGATGTAGTGGTAATTCCCGGTCCCGTGGGAGGGATCGATCACCACCGGAAGATGGGTCTTCGCCTTCAAAACGGGAATGGCGGAGAGATCGAGGGTGTTGCGGGTGGCGGTCTCGAAGGTCCGGATGCCGCGCTCGCAGAGGATGACCGACTGGTTCCCCTCGCTCATGATGTACTCGGCGCTCATCAGGAACTCCTGGATGGTCATCGACATGCCGCGCTTCAAAAGGATCGGCTTGTTGATCTGACCGACCTTCTTCAGCAGGGCGAAGTTCTGGGAGTTGCGCGCCCCGATCTGCAGCATGTCGGAGTAGGAGGCGACCAGGTCGACGGACTCGGGGTCGATCACCTCGGTGACGAAGGGAAGACCGGTCAGGTCGCGCGCCTTGGCGAGGAGCTTCAGTCCCTCCTCCTCAAGTCCCTGGAAGGAGTAGGGGGAGGTGCGCGGCTTGAAGGCGCCGCCGCGCAGCATCTGGGCGCCGGCGCTCTTGACGGCCAGGGCCGATGCGATGATCTGCTCCTCGCTCTCGACCGAACAGGGTCCCGCCATGACGACCAGCTCCTTGCCGCCGATGGCAAGGGTGTCGGAGATCCGTACCACGCTCGCCTCTTTCTTCACTTCCTTGGAGGCCAGCTTGTACGGCTGCAGAATGGGAACCACGCTCTCTACCCCCTGCATCGACTCGATCGACTGCAGGACGCTCTTCCCCCGCTCGTCGCCCACAGCACCGATCACGTCACGGGTCGTGCCGTGGATGATGTGCGGGGTATACCCCAACTCCTTGATCCTGTTGGTTACTGCATCCCTGTCCTTTGCGGCCGCTCCCGACTTCATGACGACGATCATATCTCGCTCCCCCTTGTCCCCCAAAAGCGACAGGGCCGGAAGGATTGCCCCCCGGCCCTGTGTCTGTCAAACTATCGGTTCGATACCGCAAAGGGGGGAGGATCCTGTCCACCCCGGCTTTCGGTTCGTTAAGTTAGTTCCGGCTAACCTAAATCACACCTCTACCCGGGGAGACGGCCTAAAGTAAAAGCCGCACCAAAAGTAAAAGTTAATAAAGGAAAAATAGCCGGTGTTGTTCATGTGGTCGTTTTTGCCAGTTTGCGGCGCGGTTGTCAAGAAAAAACTAGCAGGCTCCCGGCATCAAGTTGTTTGACAATCCGCAACCTTTCCGCTAATTTGAGCACAATGCATGAATGGCTCGTTAATTACGGCTTCTACTCCCTGTTTCTTTTGAGCTTCCTCGCCGCGACCGTGATTCCGCTCGGCTCGGAGTGGCTGCTGGTCGCCATGCTCCTCTCCAGGAGCGAGCCGCTGGCGGCCGTCGCCGTCGCCACCGCCGGGAACTTCCTGGGTGCGCTCACCACCTACTGGATCGGCCTCCATGGCGGCGATTTCCTGAAGCAGCGGGTGCTGCGCCTGGACCAGAAAAGCACGCTGAAGGCGGAGAGATTCTACGCCCGCTTCGGTTCCTATTCGCTGCTCCTAAGCTTCCTCCCGATCGTCGGCGATCCGCTCTGCCTGATCGGCGGGGTGTTGCGGGTTCGTTTCATCCGTTTTTCCCTGCTGGTGGTTTCCGGCAAACTCGCCCGCTACGCGGCGGTTGCCTGGCTGACCCTGCAGGGGGCGGCACTCTGATTTTGGAGGTTTGATGCTCAGCTGCACCAAGAAGGTTCTCCCCAACGGGCTGCGTCTGGTTTCCGTCGCAATGCCGCACCTGCACAGTGCCGAGATTGCCATCTATATAAAAGCCGGCGGGCGCAACGACACCCCCGGAAAAGCGGGTATCTCGCATTTCCTGGAGCACATGCTGTTTCGCGGTTCCAACGAATTCGCCTCGAACCTGGAGCTGGAAATCGCCTTCGAGGCGATCGGCGGCAGCGTGAACGCGGCGACGGACGAGGAAACCACCTGCTACTTCTCGCGCATCCACCCGGACCAGATCCCGGAAGGGGTGAGGCTCTTCTCCTCCATGCTGCTGGAGCCGACCCTGGAAGATATCGAGATAGAAAAGCGGATCATCACCGAAGAGGCGCTTGAGGACATCAACGAGCGCGGCGAGGAGACCAACACCAGCAACCTCGCGAGCCGCCTGCTGTGGTCCGGTCATCCGCTCGGCATGCCGACCATCGGCTATCTGGACACCATCAAGGGCTTTACCGAGGAAGACCTGAAGCGCTACCTGGCAGATTTCTACGTCCCCTCCAATGCACTTATCGTCGCCGCGGGAAAACACGATCCGGAGCGCTTCTTCGCCGCCTGCGACGATTTCTTCGCCGGCTGGAGCGGCCCGCAGCCGCCGCCGCTGATCGCCCCCGACGAACTGCAGGAGGAGCCCCAATCGCTCTTCGTCAAGGATTCGGACAGCCAGGTGAACCTGCAGATCGCCTTTCGCGGCTTCGCAAGGCCGGACCGGCGCATCATGGGACTCAGGCTGATACGGCGCATCCTTTGCGGCGGAGGGAGTTCCCGGCTGCATCTCTCCCTCAGGGAGAAGCTCGGCATCGTCTACTCGGTGGACGCCTCGCTTTCCGCATACGAGGAGACCGGCGCTTTCGCCATCGAACTTGCCACTGCACCGGAAAACCTGGAACTGGCGGTCTCCGAGGTGCTGAGGGAGGTGAGGAGTCTCTCCTTCGAGGATGTCGGGAGCGAGGAGCTTTCCAGGGTGAAGGACGGCTACTTCTACGATCTGGAGTACAGCAGCGATTCGACCTACGAGATGCAGGTCCGCTACGGGTGGGGCGAGCTGATGCATATCGTCAGGACCATCGAGGAGGACCGGGCCGAGGCGGCGGCGATCGATGCGGCCCAGGTCAGGGATACCGCGCGCGCGCTGTTCGCCCCGGAAAATCTGAACCTGGTCGCGGTCGGCCCCTGGAAGGCGGCCTCCAAGCGTGCGGTGGAGAAGCTGATCAGGGAATACAAAAAGGGTTGGGACAGTTAAACTGAAAACTGCTTTTGGAGATAGCATGAATACGGCAATACTGCTTATGGCGCACGGGAGCAGGATCCCGGAGGCAAACGACGCGGCGCGCGAGATAGCGGCACGGGTAAAGAAGATGACGCAGTTCGATATCGTCGAGGTTTCCTTCCGCGAGCAGCACCTGCCCAACATCCAGCAGGGGGTCGACAGCTGCGTGGCACAGGGTGCTGAGCGCATCCTGCTGGTCCCCTATTTCCTCTACATGGGGGCCCACGTACTGGAGGATCTGCCGGAGGAACTGGAGCAGGCGCGGGAGCGCCATCCCGGCATCGAAATGGTGCTCGGCAAACACCTGGGCGTGCACGACAAGCTGGTCGAGATCGTCGTCGAGCGGATCGCCCAGAGCCTGACCGAAGAGAGGTGGCACTGATGTCGGTGCACCTAAGCCCCGAGGAGATCGAGGCGGAATCGTTCCGGATCATCGAGGAGGAGGTCGGCCCCCACGACTGGTCCGCGCAGCAGTGGCCCATCGTGCGCCGGGTCATCCATACCAGCGCCGACTTCGACTACGCCAGGAGCATGTACATCTCTCCGGACGCGATCGCAAGCGGCATCGCAGCGCTGAAGGCGGGACGCGGCATCGTCACCGACACGACCATGATCATCTCCGGGATGAGCAAGGAGCGCTTCACACCGTTCGGGGTCAAGGTCGCCTGTTACGTGGCCGACGCGCAGGTCGCCAAGGACGCCAAGGCCCAGCTGATCACCCGCTCCATCCTCGCCATGCGCAAGGGGGGAAGGGATGCCGGCAACGGCATCTTCGTGATCGGCAACGCTCCCACCGCGCTTTTCGAGCTGATCAGGCTGATCCGCGAGGAGAGGGTGCTCCCCAAGCTGATCGTGGCGCTGCCGGTAGGTTTTGTCGGGGCAGCGGAGAGCAAGGAGGCGCTTAGGGAGCTGGCCCGCGATTTCCCGGAGCTCCCCTACATCACCAACAGCGGGCGCAAGGGTGGCTCCAACGTCGCCGCGGCGGTGATGAACGCGATTTTGATCCAGGCGGGTGCGGGGGCGTAGACAACCGCAGCTTCAGGGGGCAGAAGCCTCCCATTGCAGTTAACGGCATCATTTAACGCAAACACACCCCCGTCTCCACTGGAACGACTATGAACGGGAAGGATCTCAGATACGGCTACACCACCGGTTCCTGTGCTGCCGCCGCCGTGAAGGGCGCCGCGCAGATGCTCCGGGACCAGATGCTGGTCGATGAGGTGGAACTCACGCTTCCCTGCGGCGAGACTGCCCGCTTTCGCCTCCGGGGCGGGGTGCTGCGCGACAATACCGCGTCCTGCTACGTGGTAAAGGACGCCGGCGACGACCCTGACGTGACCAACGGCGTCGAGGTTCACGCCACCGCCAAGGTCGACTTCTTCACCAGACACCGCATCGTGATCGAGGGGGGAGTCGGCATCGGCCGGGTGACCAAGCCGGGGCTCGCGGTTCCGGTCGGCGAGTGGGCCATCAACCCGGTGCCGCGCAGGATGATCATGGAAGTGATCAAGGAAGTCTTCGCCGTGCGCTGCGTTCCCGCTACGCTCACCTTTACCATCAGCATTCCCAACGGCGAGGAACTGGCAAAGAAGACCCTGAATGAACGGCTCGGCATCATCGGCGGCCTTTCGATTCTTGGCACCAGCGGGATCGTCAAGCCGATATCGACCAAGGCTTGGACCGACACGGTGGATACCTCCATCGACGTGGCCCTCGCCTGCGGCTGCCGCATGGTGGTCCTCTCCACCGGAAGGACCTCCGAGATGGCGGTGCAGCGGCATTTGCCGCTTCAGGATGAGTTGAGGGAGGAAGCCTTTGTCATGATGGGAGACCATTTCGGCTACTCGCTCATGAGCTGCGCAAAAAAGGGAGTGCCGCAGGTGATCGTCGCGGGGCAGTTCGCCAAGCTGGTGAAGATCGCCTGCGGGCACCAGCAGACCCATGTCTCTTCATCCGTGCTCGATCTTGCCACGGTCGCGGAGTGGGTCAAGCAGTCGCCCGCCACGGCGCACCTTGAGCTGTCGGCACGCGAAGCCAACACCGCCCGTCACCTCTTGGAGGCCTCGGGATACGACCAGGGGCTGATCGAGCTGGTCTGCGGCAAGGCGGCCCGGGCCTGCGCCCTCTGTGCGCCCGGCCTCCCGGTCCGCATCTTTCTCGCAGGGTACCAGGGGGATATGCTTTTCTTCCGGTAAAACCACTGCCGCAGAACTCCCCCTTTGGTAGGGTGGGCCTGGCCCACCAGAACCGCATCCTGATGGTGGGCACGGCCCACCCTACACCATATAAGATGCTGATGGTGGGCACGGCCCACCCTACAACATATAGATGCTGATGGTGGGCACGGCCCACCCTACAACTGATTAGCAGTGATCTTTCGCTGTACGTCCCTCCCCCTTCAAGGGGGAGGTCAGGAGGGGGATGGGGGTGTGCTCTGACGCAGACTCTACCCCATCCCCCCCCCGACCCTCCCCTTGAAGGGGAGGGAGAGTCGTTGGTAGCGGAAGATAGTTGCTAATAGGCAACTCAATGGCGGGAGGGGCGGGGCAGGCCAGCCGGCCTTTTCCAAACCCGGGCCTATCACCGACATAATTTCAATGCAATCCAAATGGAGCAAGGAGCGAGCTTATGCCAGAACAAAAGATATATCTGGTCGGCGCCGGAATCGAGGGGTGGGAGGGGTTCGGGAAACAGGCGCTGGAGGTGATCGACAACGCCGAGGTCCTGATCGGGCACAAGCGCCTCCTGGACATCTTCCCTAACTTCAAGGGGGAGAAGCGCCTCTTGGAGGACCTCTCCATCATGCTGGAATACCTGAAGACCACGGAGAAGCGTACCGTGGTGCTCGGCTCGGGAGATCCCAACTTCTTCGGGGTGGGACGCTTCCTGCTCAGGAACCTCCCGAAGGAGCGCGTGGAGATCTATCCGAACGTGACCAGCGTCCAGTTCGCCTTTGCCAGGATCAAGGAGCCGTGGGACGACGCGACCTTCGTCTCGGTGCACGGCAGGGGGATCAAGCAGGCACTGGACCGCATCATCGCTTCGGAAAAGATCGCCATCCTCACCGACAGCGTCAACACGCCGGCGGTGATCGCCCGGGAACTGATCGGACGCGGCGCCGAGGGATACGAGGCGTGGCTTTGCGAGGACCTGGGTCTTGCGACCGAGAAGTTCACCAAGACCGACGTGAGGGGGCTCTCGGACATCAGCTGTTCGCCGCTCAACATCCTCATCCTGATCAAGACCTGGGAGCCGAACCTGCAGAACTACCCGGTGATCGGCATCCGCGACGAGGAGTTCGCCACGGCGAAGAAGCTGATCACCAAGGAAGAGGTGAGGGCGGTTACCCTGGGCAAGCTTCAGTTGCAGGACGACCTGGTGATGTGGGACATCGGCGCCGGGAGCGGCTCGGTTTCCATCGAGGCGGGGAACCTGATGCCCAACGGCCGGATCTTCGCCCTGGAGAAGAACCCTCAGTACCTGAGCTACCTGAAGGACAACTTCCGGAAGTTCGCCGCGAGAAACGTCCTGCTGATAGAGGCCTTCGCGCCCGAGGGGCTGGAGGAGCTTCCGGACCCGGACCGCGTCTTCATCGGCGGCTCCGGCGGCATGCTGGAGGAGATCATCGAAGCGGTTGACAAGCGCCTGAAGCCGGAAGGTTTCATCGTCATCAACGCCGTGACGCTGGACACGCTGACCAAGTCGGTGGAATTCCTGGAGGATCACGGCTATACGGTCGAGGTCACCTGCGTCAACATCTCGAAGACCCGCAGCCTCACCGAGTACAAGATGTTCTCGGCCCATAACCCGGTGTACGTGATCGCCGCCTGGAAAGGGGAGGAGTAGTGGCCGTTGTTTACGCAGTAGGAGTCGGACCCGGCGACCCGGAGCTTTTGACCAGGAAGGCGGAGCGTATCATAAGGCAGGCCGACGTCATCTGCGCCCCGACCGGCGCGGCCGAGGCGGGAAGCTACGCGCTTTCCATCGTCGAGCAGTTCATCGACCGCAGCCGCCAGGAGGTGCTGGTCCAGCTCTTTCCGATGCTGAAGGACCAGCAGGGGCTCGACCCGTTCTGGGAGGAGGCCGCGGATCAGGTGGCGCAGCGTATAGCGGCGGGAAAGGACGTGGTCTTCATCACCATCGGGGATCCCTTCCTCTACTCCACCTATCTCTACATCCACAGGATATTACTCGCCAAATACCCAGAAATCGCCATCGAGATCGTTCCGGGCATCTCCAGCATACTCGCCGCCTCGGCCGTGTCCGGCATTCCGCTCGGCCTGGGAGGGGAGCGGATCGCCATCCTCCCCGCCACCTACGAGAACGAGGAACTGAAGCGGACCCTGGAAGAGTTCGACACCGTGGTCCTCATGAAGGTGAGCCGGGTCTTCGACCGGGTTTACGCCGTGCTGAAGGAACTCGGGCGTGAGAAGGGGGGCGTCTTCGTGCGCCGTGTCGGCTCCGGCGACGAGGAGGTGCACTTCGATCTGGAGGCCCTGGTCGGCAAGAAGCTCGATTATCTCTCGATGCTGATCGTCAGGAAGAATCAGCTTTAGCAGGTGATCTTCGCAGTGCTCTCCGCTGCTTCTTTCTCTTTACCGGTAGCGCCAATTCAATCCTCGTGACCGGAAAACTCCCTCCCCTTCAAGGGGAGGGTTGGGGTGGGGATGGGTCATGCTAGCTGAATCCCCCATCCCCCTCCTGACCTCACCCCTGAAGGGGGAGAAAAGCCGTTAGTGAAGATCAGCGCTAACCGCACTTTCTTCAAGATTCCCTTGCATCGAAAGGTACCTCTGTGAATTCTGTGACTAAAGTATATTTCGTCGGGGCCGGTCCCGGCGATGCCGAACTTATTACCGTGAAGGGCGCCCGGGTTCTCAGGGAGGCGGATGTCGTCGTCTATGCAGGAAGCCTGGTGGATTTCAAGCTGGTGCGGACCTATGCCCCCAACGCCCGCATCTTCGATTCGGCCGGGATGAACCTGGAGGAAACCACGCAGGTCTTGGCCGAGGCGGCGCTTGCCGGGGAGAAGGCGGTTCGCCTGCATACCGGCGACCCTTCCATCTACGGTGCGATCCAGGAGCAGATGGAGGAGTTGGACCGGCTCGGTATCGGATACCAGGTGATACCGGGGGTGACCAGCGCATTCGCTGCCGCTGCCACCCTGAAGCAGGAATTGACCCTTCCGGAGGTTTCGCAGACCGTCATCATTACCCGGCTGGCAGGGAGGACCCCGGTGCCGGAAAGGGAGCGGCTCTCCGAGATCGCCCGGATCGGAGCGACGCTCGTCATCTATCTCTCGGTCTCCATGATCCAGAAGGTCGTGGAGGAGCTGCTGATGGGGGCGTACACTCCGGAGACGCCGGTGGCCGTGGTAGCGCGGGCCTCCTGGCCGGATGAGCAGGTGGTCGAGGGGAATCTTTCCGATATAGCTGCCAAGGTCAAGGAGGCGGGTATCGGCAAGCAGGCGCTGATCCTGGTCGGCGATGTGCTGCTGGCCCGCAGCGAGGGGATGCGGGCCAAGTCGCTGCTCTACGATAAAGGCTTTACTCACGGCTGCAGGGAAGGGATCATCACATAGAGCTATAGCAACCAAACCCTCCCCCTCACCTGAAGCATGCTCATCTTCAGCCACCGCGGCGTCCGGAAGATCCCCTCGCCCTCCGGGAGAGGGGCAGGGGTGAGGGCGGCGCCCTGACGATGATCGGCTACGGTGGCAAAAGATGACCTTGAGTCTTTTTCCTCTGGTTGTGATTCACTCCGGCTGATTAATTCTTCAGCCACCCTGAATTATAAAGCTATGCCGGCTTTGGTATCAGAGAACCGAAACTCCCTCACCCCGACCCTCTCCCGGTGGGCGAGGGGGAATTTGTAAGGTTTATTGTTGTTTGGAGGATAGGAGCGTTTGTTCCTGTCGAAGATCCGCCTTATGTATTGCATATATTCCAGAAGGTGAAATGCACGTAGCGATCATCGCCATAACCGCTAACGGCGCCCGGATCGGGGGCACGCTGCAACACGGCATCCCCGAGAGCAGGCTTTTCGTCATCGAGAAGCATGCAACCGGTGACGCACACCCGTTCTCAACCGGCGTGCAGCCGCTGGTGGACCGGCTCTGGTCCGATTACGGCGGCTTCGTCTTCATCATGGCGGCGGGTATCGTGGTGCGCACCATCGCGCCTCTTTTGCAGGCGAAGGACAGGGACCCGGCGGTTGTGGTGCTGGACGACGCCGGCCGCTTCGCAGTGTCGCTCCTTTCCGGCCATATCGGGGGCGCCAACGGGCTGGCCAAGCATTGCGCCGAGCTCATTGGAAGCATCCCCGTCATCACTACGGCCACGGACGCTAACGATCTCCCCTCCTTCGACATGCTGGCCCAGGCAAACGGCTGGCTCATCGAGGACCTTTCCCGCGTCAAGATGCTGAACGCTTTGCTCCTGGAGGGAAAGGAGATCGCAGTCGTCGACTGCCGCGATGCCGTCCGGAAATACTGCGCTGGAAAAGGGGTGCTGTCGTTTCATGATGATCTGGCCCGGGCCATGGAGAGCGGCGCGAGCGGGCAGCTGGTCGTCAGCAACCGAATCCTCCCGCGGCAGCATGGGGCGGACCGGACCCTTGTGCTGCGTCCCGTGAATCTCTGTCTCGGGATCGGCTGCAACAGGGGGACCTCAGCCGAGGAGATCGAGTCGGTGGTGAGGGAGAACCTGGAGCGGCTTTCGCTTTCCATCAGGAGCGTGAAATGCATCGCGACCGCGCGGGCCAAGGAGGATGAAGCGGGACTCCTGGAGTTCGGGAGAAGCTCCGGCATCTCGATGCTGTTCTATGAAAGTGACCTGTTGAACGGCGTGGAGGTCCCCTCGCCACCATCGGCCCACGCCTTTGCGGCGATCGGTGCCAGGGGTGTTGCCGAGCCGGCGGCGCTGCTGGCCTCGCAAGGCGGCAGGCTGCTGTTGAAGAAGGTAAAGGATGGAAACGTCACTCTGGCGATCGCCGAGATGGACGTTTGACCCTGTACGGGGGGATCATTAATGGTTATGGCTGTTGCTGAGGCCAACCCGACCCGCGTCGTCCGGGGTTCATTATTGCAATCGGCGGATTTCCCCCCTCTCCCTAGCCCTCTCCCACCAGGGGAGAGGGGACTATACCCCCCTCCCTTGATGGGAGGACTGGGCGAGGGGTTCTTTAAAGAGTGGGCAGATTCAGGCTGTTTGCTCTTATTTCAGACCCTCTTGCACCAACTCTCCCTCTCCCTCCGGGAGAGGGAGAGTTGGTGAGGGAAGGTTACGGGGTTAATATGACAAAGTAGAATCAGGCTTTTTACTGTTTCCTTCTCATTTTAGATATTCGAGGTTTGTATTGATGTCGAAACTTTTTGTAGTGGGCATCGGCCCGGGCGGGCTGAACCATATGACCTTCGAGGCGCGCGAGGCGATCGAGAAGGCGGACGTGGTGGTGGGCTATAGGACTTACCTGGAGTTCATCGAGCCGCTTTTGACGGAGAAGGAAGTGGTGTCTTCCGGGATGATGCGCGAGGTGGAACGCTGCTCCGAGGCGCTCGCCATCGCCGCTTCCGGCAAGCGGGTGGCGCTCGTGTCAAGCGGCGACGCCGGCATCTACGGCATGGCCGGACTCGCACTGGAACTTGCGGAAGTTCCCGGCGACGGCTCCGCATCCCTCTACCGGAACGTCGAAATCATCGTCGTTCCGGGTGTCTCCGCAGTGCAGGCGGCGGCCTCGGTCCTCGGCGCGCCTCTCATGCACGACTTTGCCGTGATCTCCCTTTCAGACCTGATGACCCCGCTTGATACCATCAGGAGAAGGCTCAGGGCGGCGGCCTCGGCCGACTTCGTGGTGGCTCTCTACAACCCGCGCAGCAAGGGTCGCGTCACCCAGATCGAGGAGGCTGCCGCCATACTGATCGCCGCGCGCGGGCCCCGGGTCCCGGTCGGCATCGTCAGGAACGCCTGCCGCGATGGCGAGGAGCGGATCATCACCACGCTCGGGGAGATGCTCTCCCATCCGATCGACATGTTCTCCATCGTCATCGTCGGGAATGCGGCCACACGACTTTCCAGTGACGGAAGAATGATAACCCCGCGCGGTTACGCGACCAAGGGACGGGACAGCTCGAACAGCATGAACTTCGAATCTGGCGATGCCGGCCCGGAAACACAGGCTTCCGACCCGCGGGCCGTGATGTTCTGCGGCACCGGTTCGGACGTCGGCAAATCGGTGATAACGGCGGGATTCTGCCGGATACTGAAGCGGCGGGGGATCGCGGTAGCCCCTTTCAAGTCGCAGAACATGGCTCTCAACTCGGCCGTGACCCCCGAGGGGGGCGAGATCGGCCGCGCCCAGGGCGTGCAGGCGGAGGCGTGCGGGATCTTGCCCCACACGGACATGAACCCGGTACTTTTGAAGCCCAATTCCGATACCGGAAGCCAGGTCATCGTACAGGGGCGCGTGGTGCGCAACATGGGGGTGAAGGAGTACAACGCCTACAAGCCGGAGGCCTTCGAAAAGGTGCGCGAGAGCTTCGAGCGGCTCAAGGCGAGTTTCTCCTTCATCGTCATGGAGGGGGCGGGGAGCATCGCCGAGATCAACCTGCGCGCCCACGACATCGCCAATCTCAGGGTCGCAGCGATGGCAGGAGCCCCCGCCATCTTGATCGCGGACATCGATCGCGGCGGCGTCTTTGCCCAGATAGTCGGGACGCTGGAACTGCTGACCCCCGAAGAAAAGGCGATGGTCAAAGGGGTGATCATAAACAAGTTCCGCGGCGATCCCTCGCTGCTCACCCCCGGCATCGAGTTTGTCGAGGAGCGGACCGGGGTTCCGGTGCTGGGGGTGCTCCCGTGGTTCTCCGGGCTTTCCATTCCTGAGGAGGATAGCGTTGCCCTGCATAAAAGAGGCAATCCTGCCGCGGCTGCCGGTAGCGCAGCGAAACTCCGCGTCGGCGTGGTGCGCCTCTCCAAGATCTCAAATTACACCGATTTCAGCGCCCTGGAAGGGGAGCCGGACCTGTCGCTCTACTACATCGACTCCCCGCGCCTGATCGACTCGATGGACCTGCTGATCCTCCCGGGGACCAAATCCACCATGGCGGATCTCAGCTTCCTGGGCGAGAACGGCGTCTTCGAGGCGATCGGGCGGTTCAATGGGCCGATAGTCGGGATCTGCGGCGGATACCAGATGCTCGGAAGCCTGGTGCTCGACCCGGACAATGTCGAGTCCGGCATCGCCGAAGCGCCGGGTCTCGCGCTTCTGGACGTCGTGACCACCATGCTAAAGGAGAAGCAGACGCACCAGGTCGAGGCGCAGCTGCTGCCCGCCGGGGAGGAACTTTCGCCCGGGTGTCAGGGAGGAGCGATCACGGGGTACGAGATCCACATGGGGGAGACGGTGCTCGGAGTCGGGGCACGTCCCTTTGCGACAATCGCCACCCGTTCAGGGAGTGCGGCCGGGATCGGCGACGGCGCCGTTTCCCCGGACGGCCGGGTGTTCGGCACCTATCTGCACGGCATCTTTGACAACCACGGTTTCAGGACCTCTTTCCTGAACCGGATCAGGCGGGAGAAGGGGATGCCTGAGCAGGCCGAGATGGTTCCGATGACGGACCCCTTCGACCTTTTGGCAACGCACATGGAGCAGCACCTGGACATGGCGCGGATCTTCGAGATCTGCGGGGCAAGCGTGATCAAGCCTGAAGCTTAAACCCACACCCTCCCCCAGCCCCTCCCATCGAAGGGAGGGGGGCAAAAGTCACCTCTAACCCCGGAGGGAAGGAGACCCTGAAATCCCCTCTCCCCTGGTGGGAGAGGGTTAGGGAGAGGGGGGACCGGCATGGCCGGACTCTGCCAAACTCTCCCCCCTTTGAAAAAGGGGGGTTGGGGGGGATTTGCCTTCTGGGCAACAGGGTGATCGGGCGATTGCCTGCAAATCCCCCTAAATCCCCCTTTGCCAAAGGGGGACTTTCATAACCGGATCGGAACTCTATTGATGGAGCTGTTACAAAGAGATATCGCCATGGTCCTGGCAGCGGTCGTCGTTGACCTGGTCCTAGGCGACCCGCGCGCACTGCCGCATCCGGTGGTTGCCATCGGGCGGATGATTTCCTTGCTGGAGGGCCCCCTGCGCCGCCTGATGGTGAACCCACGGGCGGCGGGGGTCGCCCTGCTGGTGATTACGGTCGGTGCTACCTATGCGGGAGCCGCACTTCTTTTGAAAGCGGCCTATGCCATCGCGCCTGATCTCGGTTTTGTGGCCGGGCTCTATATCGCTTGGGTCTCGCTCGCCGCGCGCTCCCTCCACGTCGAGTCGGGCAAGGTGGCAAAGGCGCTTGAGCGCGGGGACATCGCGGGAGCACGCACGGCACTCTCCTACATCGTGGGGCGGGAAACGGCGCAGCTTGACGAGCCCGAGATCGTCAGGGGTGCGGTGGAGACCGTGGCGGAGAACACCGGCGACGGCGTGATAGCGCCGCTTTTCTACCTGATGCTGGGAGGGCCTCCGCTTGCCATCGCCTACAAGGCTGTAAATACGCTGGACTCGATGGTCGGCTACAAGAACGAGCGCTACCTCGACTTCGGCTGGGCCTCGGCGCGCTTCGACGACCTGGCGAACTATCTGCCGTCCCGGCTCACCGGACTGCTCATGGTCCTTGCCGCACCGATCTGCGCGCTGAGCGGGAGCGGCGCCTGGCGGATCATGCGCAGGGATTGCCGCAACCACACCTCGCCCAACAGCGGATTTCCCGAGGCGGCCGCAGCCGGCGCGCTCGGAGTCAGGCTTGGCGGCGCCAATCGCTATTTCGGCAAGGTGGTCGATAAGCCGACCATCGGCGACGCCTCGGCGCCGCTTTCGCTTGCGGCGTACGGCGGCGTGGTGAGGCTCATGTACTGCTGCGAAGCGATTCTGGTCATCGCGTGGCTCGCGGTAAGGGCGATCAGCAATGATTAGCGCTCATAAAAGCTTGTCTTTGAAAAAACTCCCTCCCCTTCAAGGGGAGGGTTGGGGTGGGGATGGGGCAGCTCCGGCGCAAAACACCCCATCCCCCTCCTGACCTCCCTCTTGAAGGGGGAGGAACCTAGACAGCGGAAGATCATCGCTAGTCAGTAAATATAAGCCCCCCTCCCATCAATGGAGAGGGAAAATATAAGCCCCCCTTCCTTGATGGGAGGGGCTGGGGGAGGGTGAACCCCAGCATTGCATCGTTGGGTTACGCGATGAGGCCGCTAACCCAACCTGCGAAACTGACAAAACACCATTAAGGTATCTCATGTCCATCGCCCACGAACATGGCGGAAACGTCTTCGCCGTCGCCCGGTCACTCGGTGTCCCGCCTGAGAAGATCGTCGACTTCTCCGCCAGCATAAATCCGCTCGGAATGGCTCCGGGGGTGCGTGACGCGCTGGCCGGTTGCCTTGACAGGCTGCTGCACTACCCGGACAAGGGGGCGGCCGAGCTCAAGGAACGCCTCGCGGCCTACCACGGAGTCGGTGCCGGTCACATCGCGGTGGCAAACGGATCGACGGAGCTGATTCACCTGCTACCGCGGGTGGTGGAGGGCAGGAGGGGGCTCATCGTCGCTCCGGCCTTTGCCGAGTACGCCTCCGCACTGGAGAGGGCGGGGTGGCAGACCGACTACTTCACCCTGAAAAGCGGGGACGGCTTTACCCTTTCCCTTCCGGCTTTGCAGGAGAAGCTCCGAGAGGGATACGATCTCCTCTTTGTCTGCAATCCGGGGAATCCGACCGGTGCCCTGATACCGAAAAAGGACATCGAGGCCGTAATTGAGCTGTGCCGCAATAGCGGCACCTTCCTGGTCCTGGACGAGGCGTTCGTCGACTTCTGCGAAGGCGAGTCCGCCAAGAGCCTGATCTGCGACTTGCCGCGGGGTGTGTTGCTGCGTTCGATGACCAAGTTTTTCGCCATACCGGGTCTGCGGCTGGGGTACGCGATCGGCGCGCCGGAGACCATCGACGCCATCTCCTCGCTGCAGGACCCGTGGAGCGTCAATACGGCAGCGCAGGTGGCGGGGATCGCTTCGCTCAGCGATGCTGACTATTGCGAGCGCACCAGGCATTACATGGACCAGGAGCGGGACCGACTGGCAACCCGGCTGGCCGGGCTATCCTGGCTTCGCGTTTTTTCCTCACGGGCAAACTATATTCTGGTGGAGATTCGAAACGGGTTGGGCGCGGGGGAACTCCGCTCAAGGCTCATGGAGAAGGGGGTTCTGATCCGGGATTGCAGCAATTTCCAGGGATTGGATGGTCGTTTCTTCAGGGTGGCGGTTCGGCTCAGGGGAGAAAACGAGATGCTGCTGGAACTTCTAGGTGAATTTCTTAGGTAGGTAGGGGAAGATTTAGTTAGATTTTTTCTCTCTGCCACAGCAAAGAATTTGATAATTCATCGTGTTTCAGCTTTTTTTGCCACAATGATCATCTTACCCGATAACCCCATTCTATCTTCAATTGGTCGAGAGAGTGAAGACACAAGCATAACGAGGCGATCTATACGCTCAGAATCATAAGCTAATTTCAGCTTGCACATTAATAGTAGTAATAGTGGAGAGTATTTAAGAATACTTGGTGAACTGCCGTATGGATACCAGCGTATGACCTGAAACCCTTCCTTACTCAACAGCTTCGTTAGCGATTCTTTGTTGTGGTGAATTATATGGAATGGAGGGTCATAAAACGGCCATTCGCTTGCTGCAATCTTGGCAAGACGGCCTCCGATATCAGGAAGTTCGATGATAAGAACCCCCCCGGTTTTTAAGAGTTGGCGCGAGCGACGAAGTGCTGTTATTTGTTGCTCTTCATGCTCGAAATAGCTCCAAAAAGTTATCAGATCTAGTTCGCAGGTTTGGGAAAAGTTGGCCTGCACAAACTGTCCGGGTATGACATCTATATTTGGGGATCCGCTCTTTATTCGCTCCAATTCAAAAGTGTCAACCTCGTTGCCTACAGCGAATGCGCCATGAAAAGCCATTTGTGCCAAGAAAGAGCCATCTCCACATCCAACGTCAAGCAATTTAATGCCATTAAGAGAGGGAAAAACATCCTTAATAACACCTAGTTTTCTTTGCTCACCGATTTCTTTGACTCCGGATAAATATCCTTTCTGGGCATGTGTGCGTCTTGTACGGTAATGTCCCAAGCATAAGTAATAGAAATGCATTACATCCGTATCAGGCATCGGATGTAAGTACGTGGCTCCGCATAACGCACATTCGACAAAATTAAAGTCTGTTAAAAACCTGGGGTCAGGTATACTCGATTTTTGCTTAAATTCAGACTCTGAGCAACAAGGGCATGGGGTATCCCTCATGACCAACTCAGGTAGCAAAAAAGTAAGTTCCAGAAAGGCAATCAGGGCTTGACCTAATCCACCCATAGATAAATCGGGGCAACCTCCCGATATTTGCGCCATTGTCTGGGGCGCTGCGAATCCGTCTAGTAAGTCTAGTGGAGCTTTATCAGCAAAAATTGCCTGAATCCCAGTAGCAAAATTAGTAATTTCAACTCCTACCGGACTTTGCCTAACTTCAAGTTTTGGATGTTTTACGAACTTAACTGAGGACCAAAGACGGGTAAATTCTTCTGGCATAGGTGTTTCATTTATATCGGTCACTAAAGAACTTCCTCTAGCAAATTATGCATCCATGCCGTGAAAAGAAATTGATCTACTTCATCTTGTAGATCCTCTGCTTCTATTCCTTCAATATTATTAGCCATTATCTGTATGCACTCAGATATTGTTGTACGACCATCGAAAAGATGTGCAAGCGTCAGCAAATCTTCAGAGGCCTGAAAGGTCAAGTTGCTTTGAGTGTCGCTGACCAGTATTTCTTCTTCATTTCCATTAATTGCTTGATATTTGCCGATGATGATATTTTCGCGAAATCGAAAAACCTTTGAGCCATCTTCTTTAACTGACCAAGTTTTCAACGTGGCGCCAATTATGCCATCTCCCCATTGCCGATGTGCCAAGCATCCGCCATGGCAACGGTTCGTCGTAAAATGGACACAATCACCGCATTCTTCGAATGGCAGGTTATGCCTTTTGAGAATATCAGCAATCCTATCGAAGTAGGCCACTGCGCGTCCCGGCCCTCCGATGTCTTCAAGCGATACATTTGCAACAGAAGACATAGGAAGACAAAAGACCGCCTTTTTGTCGGGTAGGAAGTCCACAGTAGGTTCGCAAGTCGTTACGATACTCCCGCCTGCACGAACAATGCGGCCCAGTTGGTCGTCCGTCCACATGCACAAAATTGAGCAATGATCGCCGATACACTCCACTCCATATTTACTTAGATCTTCCACCATTCTCACTATTCTTTCGGAATACTGTCGATATTCCAAAATGGGGACAAAGGTAATAGTAGAAGACAATTCGCCCGCTATAGGGTGGGCCAAAGACCATCGAACTCGTTTAGCACCCGAGACCCTTACGGCTTCGAGGAGATGATCATAATAGAAATCCGGGCTGGAGAGTGTTATGCCTAGGGTTAAGGATGCTGCAGGTATTGACCCTAAGGTAGATAAAAGGGTAGCCCATTCGGTTTGATGATAATCTTGTTGCGGTAGGATGCTAATAAGATATGCCAAACAATCCGGATGACGCCGGGTTAACTCCTGGCGAAATGTTTTGTCCCACAGTCCATTGGTCTTAATAACGGCTTTAAGTCCTGCGGATAATGCAACATCAACGAGTTCCAGAATCTCGGGATGGACAGTTGGTTCCCCTCCCGTTACACCAACAGAGGTAATACCATCTTTAGATATAGAGTCGACGAGTTCTCGAAAGGCTTTTACCGAAATTCGCTGTTGAGTTGATGTTTCTGAAATTTCTCGGCCAAAACAGTATGAACACTTCTTATTGCAGTTGGACTCGACCAGTATATTGAAAGGCATAAACAAATCCTCAATACTTAAAACATTGCATCTGCGGGAAAGCGTCTGTATCTGCCCATATCGACAGAAATTGGGACCAACGATAAATTTATCTTACGTGAGGTCACTTTTAGCTCTTGATCTTGTTTCTCTACACTTTGCGACAGATTTTCTTCATCTTCACGGTAACAAATATTACTCAAATTCTGCGTGTCCATATATACACCCCTTTACTTGGTAAGATATAATTCAGTGATAATTTTAAGCAAATTGGCTTCAGAGAATTCTTGCGAACCACGTTTAAGAATTTGATAAATTGTGCCCTTGTATAAAACAATAATTCGGTCAGCAAACTCGATAGCTTCGCTATATCGATGAGTAACAAATATCGCGCTAAGTTTATCTTTTCGAATAAATTCAAATGCCCGCTTGCTTAGAACCACGGACATTTCTGGGTCGAGGGAGGCCGTAAACTCATCGAATAACAATATACCAGGACGCCCCATTGTTGCAAGTAGAACCGCAATCGCTTGCCGTTCACCGCTTGACAAATTACCCACAGGTTCGTTAGCGCGTCCATCCAAACCCAACTTGAGAGTGGCCAGTAACTTCTCAGAACGACACCGACAGCTTCGCTTCGGAAAAAACCATGAAATATTGTTGGACATGGCCAATCGAGCAAGAACATGATCCAATATAGACATGTCCTCTACAAGAATCCCCCCTGGCTCTTGAGGGACTATACCTAGGTAACGTGCGCGCTGATGAGGCGCGAGTGCGAGTAAATCAAAAGGAGTAGTTGAGCCTTTCTCACGGTAGTGGATAGTCCCAGAATCAGGCGCCATGAGGCCTTGTAACAAAGCAAGAAAAGTACTTTTGCCGGCGCCGTTCGGCCCGACACAGAAGATAACTTCTTCTGCGGAAATATCGAAACAGGGGATATCCAATTCGAACGCGTTGGCGCTGCCACGCGAGACGAGGCTTTTTTTAAGATCTTTGATTGCTATCATAATTAAAGTCAGAGGCCAAAAGCATCAACGCCTCTGCGTAATGACTCCCCTTTCCCAGTTAGCGCTGCAATAGAAATAGCACCAAGTACAATCAGGGTGCTAATAAGCCGAAAATCCTGCGTCTGAATTCCGAACTCTAAGGAAAACTGAATCAAAAGCATATAGATAACCGAACCGGAGATCGAAGCAAGGAGCAAATTGGAAACCGTTGGTCTTCTGAACAAAGTCATCCCTATGAATAATGCGGCAACAGCAACAATCAATTGGCCAAAACCCATATGAATGTCCGCGCTATATGAGTGCTGGGCGACGAGAGAGCCCGATAATGCAATTAACCCATTGGCGATAGAAAGGCCTAATAATGTTTGTAGCGGCGAAACACCGTAGGAAACCGAAACCGAATGGCTAGCTCCGGAAATCCTTAAAAATAGCCCTGTTCGTGACTCTAAAAAAACGTATAGCAAAAAATATCCAAGGATCGCAATTGATACAATGATTAAGAATATCTGCAACGCAAGTGATGAACCTATTGCATCACCTACCATGCTAAAAATTCCGGATGATCTCGGTATTGGAAGATTTGGGCGACCTAGTACGCGAAGATTAACCGTATAAAGCGCCATCATCATCAAAACACCCGCCAATATCTTCGGCACCCGCAGATACCTGTGCATTGCAGCTGTCCCCAAGCCTGCAATGCATCCTCCGATCACCGCAAAAAATATGGCGAAGCCTATCGGTGCTCCCTCTGCAATCAAGCGAGCAGTTATTGCACCGCCTAAAGCAAAAGAACCATCCCCGGTCAAATCAGGAAATTTAATCCACCTGAAGGCAACACCGACCCCTAGGACGAAAAAAGAGAACGAACCGGCCAAGGCTAAGGCAGAAAATAGCTTGTAAAATGAGGCATCCAAAGTTATTTCTCCAACGGTTTAGGTACTTCTTTCCCTTCGCGAATGGAGACATTAACCCTTTTGCGCATTTCATCACTCAAAGGGATTTTATACTTCTCGGAGACTCCAACGTTCCAATATAAAGTTGGATTTTCTATAAAGGCTATCGGGATCTCTCCAGGCGGTTGCCCAGAAAGAATACGAACGGCTATCCGACCAGCCGAAGCCCCCATGTCCTTGTAGTCTCCACCCAAGGCGAAGAGCGCACCAGACTCCACCGATGAACGAGTACAATTATATACAGGGAGGTGTTGATCAGCCGCCACCTGGAGCAATGCGGGCAACGCCCCATGAACCGTATTGTCGGTTGGGACAAAAATCACATCAACCTTCCCGAGAAGAGCCGTGGTCATTTTCGAAACATCAGCCCCGGATGTAACTCCTTTTTCAATAACAACAAATCCCATTTTTTCAGCATACTTGCGCAATTGCTTCATAACTGCTTTGGAGTTATCTTCCCCTGAATCGTAAATTGTGCCTATTTTTTTCACCTCTGGTAAAACCTTGCGTAGTATATCAAGTTGGGCTTGAACAGGTGGCAAGTCAGTAGATGCAGCATAATTTCGACCGGACCCTTCCCAGGAAACTGCTAACTTAGCTTCGACGGGGTCGGTAACTGCTCCTTGAACGATGGGAATGGTCTTTGTTCGTTCTGCGATAGCCTGGGCAACAGAAGTACCTAGTACATATATTAGGTCAGGTTTGTCCGCAATTATTTGGTCCGCTATTTGATTGACCAAAGTCGTATCGCCATGCGCATCTTTGAAAGGAAGAATTTCAATGGGACGATTCTGGACATGAGGAGACTCCTTAATCGCTTTGGAAAATCCTTCTCTCAACTCCGCAATAGGTTGTATTTCTGTAATCTGGAAGACAGCAATGCGCAAAGGTTTAGCTTCGGACGTAGCTCTTTCTTTACACCCTATGATCGCCATTATCATAAAAAGCCCAACAACAAAACATAAACACATCCTATTGTTCATACCACCCTCCATTTAATCAAGGAATTATTTGCGATCAGTAAAAACAACTTTACTGTTATTAGGGTTGAGGAGCCAATTCTAGATTTTTGCTGTACTGCGCAGCTTCTTTAACTAATTGATCATGTAACTGCAAAGCCAGCAGGTGATTTTTAATCCGCGTTGCCACAATTTCAACATGGTTATTTCCGGAATCGGGTTTACGCCATTGTCCCCCAATATTAGTCGGAAGACCAAAAGTATTAATAATATAAACCACATCGCCTAGTATGATAGCCTGGAATCGAAATTTAGTATCTACAAACCACCAGTGAACGGAGCTATCAAATCCTTTAGCATTATCTCTATTGTACATGCCGTTCTTTCCGAAGCTGCCATCAACAACTAAAATTTGCAATACTTTTGACTCTTCCTTAGCGAAGTTTATTCTGATCTTTTCTGGCGTCATTTCGACATAATTGTTATCCCCTTCGTCAAGAAATGCGTCATAAAGAGAGTCTAGTTCCTGGCATTCAGCCAAAATAAAGGTACTTTTAGGGTGCCCATTCTTAATAAGGTTTTTAATTGCAGCGGAGTAATTATTATACACTTCACCACCCACTGATATTGACCCTATACCAAGTCCAGGGTAACAGAAGGTGAACTCGATATGAGGGTTAAAGGTATAGTCAATTATATCGCTAGTAAGTTGTGAAAGGAAGGCATCCATCTGTGTTATTGGTCTTAGTAAAAGTTGTCTTGCTTCAATCCATTTGAGCAAAGTCACAGCAATTGCATCGTGACCTAGACTGTAATAGCAGCTATTCGGGTATGAGTTGCTATTCTCCAGGTGTACAGATTGGTTAAGAATACGCCGATTTTCATTACTGAGATAGTTCATCATATCTTCAAATTTTACTTTACAGTTAAGATTTTCTGCACTTGCTCTTAATGCTTCTGATGGTTTGTAATCCGTTGAAGCACGATTACCTGGTTTAGCCTTAACCAGTTCGCACAAGAATTCCATCCAAAGCTCAAATTCCTCATTACGTGCGACCTGGTTCAACCCGGGGACTTCATTCTCAATTTTGAACAAGATAGCGCTCATTACATAACTATACATTTGCTCTTCAAATGGATCTAATTCTCTGTAATCTTCAAATGTAACTTTGGATAGTTCCTTATTCAAGCCCTTATCAACAATCACTTTCTTGTTAACCTGGTCATCACTAACTTGTTTAAATAATCTATCACAAACAATTTGAAGAACCGGAAGTATTATTCCACCTTTAGCTTCATATTTTTTTAAATCTTCCACAATTTGCTTGGTAAGACCTCGCTCGAATTCAAATTTATAATGCTCACCAGGCTGACATCGACCTTGAAGAAATTTCAGAGGGACACTAGTAGAAATGGGTTTTTCAATAACTTCAATGAGTTGAGCAGCTGACAATTCCTTCAGCAAATAGCTGGAAAACCTATCGTGGTCATACCAATAGTCCTTTAATTCGTTAAAGAAATATCCGAAATATTCAGTACGAAGTGTAACAATCAATTTAATATCCAAACATGCTTTACTGAATTTAACTATAAAGTCAAAGAATAATTTTTGATCGAACTCACCTTCTTTGTTTGACCCAAGAGTTAATATTTCCTCCGCCTGGTCCAAAACAAGAACTAATGTTTTTGGCAACACATTACTCAAACAATGTAAAGTTTCAATAAGACTATCAACAGATCTACTCTTACTTTGAATAAACTGACTGCTATCTCTATCGGTGCCACGAATCACTGTCAGGTCAATATGTTGACATAATGAATTTGGCGGTTCAACTTTCAGCGGTATCTCGCTCCAATCATACAGTGCTTCGCACAACCTCAAGATAGGCTGCTTAGTACATCTAACGAATAGAGCTTTTGTATTCTCAACATCAAACCTGCGGATAAACTGAAATCTTTTTATCTCGGATTCTAGAAACGGTATCAAACCAGCTCTCAAAAATGATGATTTACCACAACCCGTAACTCCGTGGAGTAGCAGAACTTTAGTATTATCATTGGCGAGTATTCGCGCACAGTCTCTGACGTCTTCAGAGCGCCCACCGAAAAGAGCAACATCTTGTTGGGTATAATAGCTTAACCCCTTGTATGGGCTATGCGGCCAAACGATTGTTGTTTTCATTCATGTGCCCTTAGAACTGGAAAGACGCTGAAATGATAAATTAGTCTCTGTTGGTATTTTATTTCCACAGGTCAATGGGATGCAACTGGTTTTCACCTTTAGATCATGGGGGCAACAAACAGAAAACACTAAACTTAAGGGCCAGTGATCATGACGCAATTGCTGAATAATTTCGTGGACGCTGCGACCACTTGTGTAGAAGCTATGGAGGAATCGGGTCAAAAATCGGAGAGTAAACACATCATAAATTCTTGCTTCAGCACCAATGAAGCCGCAATAACCTGGTCCACTAGTGGCTTCAAGAAAACCTTCATCCAGATCACCAATTGCAGTTTTACACCCTGCCAAAAAAACCAATGTCGGCGGGATTTGATCTGATGCTTCGCACCTTCTAAAGTGAGGTTGGAACATTGCCGTTGGGAGCACGTCCTCCTCGTCTGATCCTATACAAAGGGCGCCCCCATCGGCATGGCAATAAAGACTCAAGAGCCCATGAGGTACGCTAATATTTATGTTTTCCCTCCATTCGTTATTCAGATCCTTAAGTGAGAACTTTGGTTGAACTGGGTGTTCAAGTAAACAGTGCAAAACCTTTTGTTCTTCCTCATCAATTAAAACAAAGGCATCGTTCCAGATATCTTGATGAGCGCCGAAGAGTAACTTAAAGTCTTTTTTCATCCATACATTATCAATCCCTAAAAGCGCCATCTTAGAGTAAAGCGTAACAGCGGAAAATTTTACGCACCAAAAGTGGCGAAAGCGGGTTGAATCAGGTTCTTCATTGTCAAGTGGATTAAGAACATTCTGATCATAAATCAGCCCCCATGGAATATGGACTTTAGGCCCAACAGAAAATATGATCCTGTCTCGCCCAGCTATTAGATCATTCTCAACACAATCTTTTACCACCCCAGCATTTATTCGGTCCGTCGCTCCATCGCCAAAAAAGAGAGCATCGTAGAGGTTATACCCCTCCCGTGCAAGGCTTTGAGTTATCTTCCCGTACTCAGCAAAATCTCCCTTTTGTCCAGCTTCGACCATTGTTTCTAATTGCTCACGCAATTTTTTTGTGTGCAACTTTATACGAGCCAACTTTACTTGGTACGGCAAGTAAGTACGGTCAGGGGTCGACCATTTAAGCTTTAAAGTACCTTCATCACCATGTATTGTTATTTCTACTGTCAGTTCTATCATACTTAATGTCCACGAAGATAGGTAGTATTATATAAGATAAGTTTCCCTTGTCTTGAGTGCTGCGCATATGAAAGTTCAAATGGAAACTTCTCATAAGCTGACTTTCGCAGCAAATCCCACGATCTTACATATCTTTGATCTTTGGTATCTCGATAGTTGCGTGTCCAACTGCCAGTGTTTACATAATTAAAATCATCAACAGGATCAACTGGCTCATGAGTATGGCCCATTATAACGGAAGATATCGATTCGGTAGCAAGTAAGTTTTTAGCAGCGGCTTTAAGCTCTTCAGTCTCATCCTTCAGATAACTGCTGGAGAGTGTCAGATATCCTCCAATGGATTTCTTAGAGAGATACCCGATATCCTCTTCTCGTATTGCGTCCAATATATGCGGGTTGCGACAAATATGATCTAATAAACATTCGGTCCTGCCATCATCTCTCAAATAAAAACTAAAGGGCATCCCCTTAAAATCAAAGCCATCGCGTTTCAATCTAGAAGTTAAGTCCTTTGTATTTTGTGGACTTAATGCGCTGAAACGTTTCGCAAATAAACTTACTGGGTTCGGTTGCTCCATATGACCGCCCAAAATATCCACGGGTGATTCATATGCGGTCTTGTTGAAATACGAAATAAACGCCCACAAAGCTACTGCTGCTTTTAACAGTCCGAATTCTGGAACAAGTGACGATACCAGGAACATCTTCACAAACTTGCTAAATGGCTTAACATTATCAACAAATGGATACTCCGCGTCCAGATGATTGAGGAATTTGATGAGAAAGCGTGTCCCGACACACTCTAGCAATCTTGGCTTGCCATCATTATCTATAAATACAGGCTTAGCCTCTTCGCTCCACCTAGGTTCACCATGCACTTCAAACTTATTGCATTCATCGTATTGATGGCCGTGCTCGATCCAAACTCCAGGAAAATTCTGCGGTTGATACGCTTTCTGCAGATGGAATTTCAGCCTTTGCTGAACGCCGCCGTCCCCTTTTGACACAACCTCCACAAATTTCTTTCTTATTTCGCTCCAAAAAAAGTCTACATCATGGTTTCCTGGAAGAATAACTAATTTGTGTTCAGCCACTGAACTCAGGAATACATTTAGTGCATCAAATATTCGATAATGCGCAGCAACAATCCCGTTCAACTTCTCAAGAGATTGCTCTTCCGTAAAGCACAACGGAATGTTAGCCGAAGTTTGAGATTCCAAATCAGTACCTTGCCATGGCTCGGCCTGAACGAAGTCAAGAAAATCACCATTGATTACTAACTCAACTGGCAGAGTGTCCTTAGCAAGGATCTCTAGGAAATTGATTATAGCACCCTCAAGCTCAGCATCACAATCATCGAGACGCCCAGAACCAATGTGAATGTCACTAATGACTACAAGCCTCACTTAGACACCTCTTACGTATAAAGTAAGTCATCGCCGGCAAAACCCGAGGCTTTAGAATTGTTAAATCGCCCTCACAGCCTCGCGCACCGAGACCTCGATTAAACTCTGTATCTCCTCATAAAGATCAATTCCCACCTCGGCCTTGACCTCCAGAGAAACCGCCAACCCATAAGGCACATCCACATCCAGCGGCCCCGCATCCTCTCGACACTGCACAGCGATTACAAGGCAATCGTTCTCCTGAAACGCAACAACTGCTGCCCCCTCAATGATCTCATGCTGCAACGTTCCATTCCTAACCTGGTGCCAGTCAACTTCCGTCCGCTTGCCACCGATAGCCGTAGCCATCTCCGTTGCCTCGAACGTCAGCGCCGCCTTCCTGTATTTGCGATTGTCGACGCTTATTGGAGACAGCCAGGCCAGCGTAATTGTCAATCTTCGCCAGCAATCAAGGGCGCTAAGACTCGGTGGAAGCGGCAAACGAAATTCATGCCTCTGATCCTTTGAGATTGCGCCATAGCCGATAGCCGTGGCCCTTGTGGCGGTACATTCAATCGATTTCCGGAAATCTGGACGACCGTAACCTAGGCATCTGGCGATTTCCTTCTTAACTTCTGTGCCATTTCGGCCAGTCAATATCGCAGCCTCGATAACCTCTGCAGCCTCACCCCATGACGCCCCGTGCACCATCAACGCCTTGATCAGCGCGGCCATGGAGTTGTCGGCATCCTCGGTCCGATGTTCTCCAAGGACCTCAATCACCGCATCGTGGATGAATGCAGCCCCCCGAGTGGCAAGCGCGGTTGCGTTACTGGTGCCACAAGTGTAGATTGTCCGATTTCTTTCACCCGCCAGGACCGGAGCTGCAGCAACTTTTTGTCCGCAGCGCATGGGCAAGCGGGGGATGCAATATTCTCCGTCACCGGCATGCGTGAAAAGTTGGCGACCACCGGGGACAAGTATCTCCGGTTTGACAGATGAACGGAAACCATGACCGTGAGGGGAGAGCGGGGAGGGCAAGACCCCAGAGGGAAGAATATCAATACAGCCATCAATTATTACTGGAGTGGATTCGTCATCGTGAAGAGCGCCGACTGTTATTGAATTGATCGATTCGGATGGTGTCAGTATCCGCCGGTTCCTTCGATCCGCATAAATCGCTGTAAGGACGGCGTCGACCCTTTCACCATCCGTAATTTCGGCGAATTCCGCAGCATCCATACCCAGGAAGATGGAGTCGGTTATATTCCCGGCACTGACACAGAATAAAACTTTGTACGTGTATGAAAGCCAATCAAGCAGCCGCGCTGTCGGTCCGGGAAATCGGTGAAACATCCGGTCCGGGTCGGCGACGGATAGATTGATGATTTTGATCGTCGGAGCTGAAGCGGGTTCACCGGCACCACCGGTAAACATTTTCCGGACCGCCTGTTCAACCAGGTCTTCAAAGAAGACGTCCTTCGGAATCCGCTCCGGCCGTCTTTCGAGCGGAGAGTCTTCATCAGGCCTTAATATCGGCCTCACATACACCTGTCGTGTGATCGGACCTTCGTTCGCGTCCAATTCACCGCGACAGATAAGCGATAGCATGGCGGTGCCATGATTGAATTCTTTAGGCTGGTAACTTGCGGCGAAGTCGTCCGGGTCATCAATAATTATGAAGCCGTCAAGAAGTCTGTGTCGGGAAAACGGGAGGCCATCAAGGACCGCGACAACCGGGGAGGCGTCTGGGGGCTGAGTGATCGGAATATCTTCAGGTGTACCGTCGGGGAATGATGCAACCGCGCACTGCGGGGAGGGGCGAAAGAACAGAATGCCGCTGTCCCGAAACAGAGCGCTGTAATCACCGCCCAGAACCCTTTCGATGTTCGCGACGGGGACCTCGATCTTTGTTGCGTGAAAATGAATTGGGGGAATATCGCATGAGACAATTACAGCCCCTCCCTCGGCAATTGCCAGCCCCTCCACATGCTGCTGCCTTTGTCGTCTGTTCGCCGGATTTTCCTCGTAAGAAAACTCAATTTCAAAAGCAACCTTGGAAGCGGTTCCCCTTTTGCACTCAACTTCCTTTTGCCAGTAATCCAGGATGCCGGTATCTTTTACCCTGTCCTCTACATCCCAGAAGCGGATAGCGCGGAGGTGGGAAAAAATCTCACCCCAGGCCCCAGCGCCGTGACGAAGCCTTCCTCCCCGCTCCCACGCATCGAACAGGGTCTTTACTTCGCGCAATGCTTGTCGATTGCTAAGGCTTAAATACATCCTTCCTGGGAGTGGCGAGTTCTTCTCTGAATCAATGGCGAGCACAATTTCTTCAGCATAGTCGCTGTAGTCATGCGGAATAGCGGCCCGAATCGCATCCGAGGTACAACCTTCCAGCAGGTAGCCGTCTGTGTCTAAGATGCCACCGTTTGTTGCAAGCGCGGCAACGACATCACGGGAATCCCTGGCATCAAAAGCAAAAACCCGATCCTTGAAGAAACGCGGCCCAATTTTGGGGCGTTCAAAGAATCGGGCATCCACCTCGATATCGTCTATGTCAATTTCCGCAAGCCATTTCAGGCCTGGGACCGCTGCAACCGCCGTTCGAAAATTATCGGGCCGTCCGATGGTTTCTAAAACCAATATGTTTTCAGAGCTTGTTCCGGCAGGAGTATCTGCAACAAATGCATCCAGCATGGTGGTGAGCCGAGGGCCAAACAGCACCCCTTGCTCCTCACGTCGTGGCAGTTTTAAATGGCTAATCACCATCGTCTTTCGCGGGATTCTCTGCAGAGGGGCGGAATGCGGTAAAATAAGCAGCGGTCTTTCCGGCATTCCCTACCCTCCTTATTTGTCCAGGGCAAATCTGCTTTCCAGGTTTTTGATACGACTCTTGATCATCTCTTTTGGGTTGTCCTGTGTATGACCCAGAACGCACCGGCGCAAGACGTCAGTACAGAATTCCTCTATCTCTGAAAAACTGATCCCGCCCAATTTATCAGCCAAGGTAGTATAAGCCATTTTGAATTTGAAGCCGGTGCGCTCTTCAAAGCCTTTTATAAACTGGACAACCTGCTCCTTGGTGGGTGCTGACAACTGAACCTTCACCTGAAACCTCCGCCAGACCGCCCTGTCAAGCAACTCCGGATGATTACTGGCGGTAATTACAACCGTATGAGAAGGCAGCCGGTCTATCTGTAACAGCAATGAACTGACCACACGTTTTATTTCGCCTGTCTCACGTGTATCACCACGCTCTTTCCCCAAAGTCTCGAATTCATCCAGGAAAACTACGCACTTTCTGGTTCTGGCTGTCTCGAATACCTTTTGCAGTCGCGAAGCCGTCTCGCCCAAATAGCTGCCGATAACATTCTCATATCGAACCACAAGCAACGGGTACATCAATTCAGAGGCAATAGCCTCCGCCAGCGTTGTTTTTCCGTTGCCGGGCGGGCCTGCAAACAAAAGGCGGTGGCGTGGGGCTATGCCATATGAACTGAGCAAATCGGCCCTATGGTGCTCCTCGACGACCTCTCTGCAGATTTCCAGGACGTCATGCTCAAGCACAAGATCGCTGAATCGCTTTTCAGGAATGACTTCATACACCAGATCCCTGGTGCCATTTTGAATAAAGGAGGAGGATGCCTTGTTGATCTGATTGTTTTGAGCGGATAAAAGATCAACCAAACGGTCTGCAAGAATACGATGATTTTTCGAACGCTCGTCGGTAGCCAGTGCCTCGACAGCTTTTCGAAGCGATAGGCTGTCATTGGCGATTGCAGATTTAACTATGCTCAACAAAATATCTGCCCTAGCCATCTATGCTCCAAACCGGATCGCATTCTCCGGAATCTGATCGAAAAAATCCACCTTTGTATAGCACGACTAGTCAACATAGAGAAAGAAGTTTTTCATATAAAGTGGGGTCTTCCACAGAATTTGCGGGTGCTGCTTGCAAAGGGGATGGCAGGAGGGGCGATTAACGAGTTGTAATGGGTGGGGGGTCCAGCTGAACTGTCTTCGATGCGACTTTCTGGTTTGGAATTCGGTAATTTCCAGGACTTGAAGGGCCGTTTCTTAGGGTGGCGGTTCGGCTCAGGGGAGAAAACGAGATGCTGCTGGAACTTCTGCAGGGCATCTGAACTCCGAACGCCTCTGAATTAAGGCTAAGGTCCAGCTTTCAGCTTGGCGAAGCGGAGCTTCGCGTGTCAGTTGCGTTCCCAAGCAGGAGCTTGGGAACGAGATGTAATTGCGTTCTCAAGCAGGACTTGGGAACCAGATCTACGTGGCCAAGCCTTTGATCCCCGCTTTTGACCCCGCCTTTGCCTCGGTCAATTCTCCGGCAGTGAGAAAAAGTCCTTTCTGCACAGCCTGATCCTCTTGATCTCTTCGTTGCAGACGTAACGCACGATGGTGTCGCGATCTCTTTCGTTGATATGCATGAAGGAAAGCCCGGAGCTGATGATGGCGCCGTCGGCTCGCTCGATCAGCTCGCTGTGCACCACCTGCGCCACGACCGGGACTACCTTCGGCTCCGGCAGCGGGAGATGGAAGGTAGCATAGACGATGTCTCCGATCGTCATCGCCATTTCGGTCTCGGTCCTCAGCCCGCCGCCGCTGATGTTCACGATCCGGGGCAGGCTGTCCAGGGCGGCCAGTCTCAGCCCTCCGGTGCCGCTCTCCTCTGCGGTGCCCGCCGTTACATTGAACAGGATGACGGGGATCTCGGCGTCGAGACGGAAGTATTCCCTCAAATCCTCCGATATCACCCGGTCCACGAACTCAATGCGCAGTTCGTCTCCGGCATGCTCGTTCAGCACTACGCCACGACAGCTATAACCGCTGCCGCTCCCGCCCACCCGCACTACCAGCGGTGCCGCGCGGTGCAGCAGCGCGCCGTCGGGCAGGGTGTCCCGCGAGAGCCGTAATGCGATCTGTCGATCCCCTACTGAGGTGACAACGGCGCCGTCGTTGAACATCCTGTCGTCTTGCAGCGACATCTCTACCCTTGCCCGCTGACCCGGGTGAAAATAGTCCCTATAATTGCAGAGTTCCTTCTGCATAGCCCGCCGCCCTCATGATCAATTTAATAACAGGTCCTGCTAAAACAGTAAATTCATGCAATTCAAAAGCCAAGGAGGGTTTAGGCCCCGGCTACCAGGCAACCCTTTGCATTACAACGTTAATTAGTTTTCCCGAGGTCTGCACAGGCCGGCACGCTACGTTAAACCCCTGATCCTCCGGCCATTACACGGTTGGCGGCTGTACCTTAACACAGGGTAACCTTACATTGCCATGATAATGTGCTTGACATTGAGCCCGGCGCCGCTATCCTAAAACGAAATCATTTCTATTTACGGAGCGCGCATGGAGCAGGGTCACGCCTTGGCACTGAAAGAGGCAAAGATGAAGGCCACGCCCAAGAGGCTGGCGATTCTCGAAATGCTCGACGGTGAGAGTGCCTACGCGAGCCCCGAGGAGCTCTGGAAGCGGTTGCGCGACCGTTTCGACCGGCTCGGGCTGCCGACCGTGTACCGGAACCTGGAGGAGCTTGCCGCAAGCGGCGTGATCTCGAAGGTGATCCACCCGAACCGGCAGCTCTACTACTACTTCTGTCGCAACCGCGAACATCATCACCATTTTGTCTGCCTCTCCTGCCGCAAGGTGGAGGATATTTCCTCCTGCGGCATCGAGGCGCTGGAGCGCGAGGTGAGCCTGAGAAACGGCGGCAAGGTGCTCTCACACATACTGCAGTTGAACGGCCTCTGCGGCGGCTGCGCAAATGCCGGAGGTACGCCATGAAGTGGCTGGCAGCATTTCTTCTCGCAGTTGTCATGATCGCCCCCGGCTGCAAAAAGCAGGAACAGCCAAACGGAAAGCTCCAGGTGGTGACGACGCTCTTCCCGCTGTACGACTTCGCCAAGAGGATCGGCGGCGACAAGGCGCAGGTGACTCTGCTGCTCCCCCCCGGCGTGGAACCGCACAGCTTCGAACCGCGGCCCGAAGACATCGTCCGGGTGAACCGCGCCGCCCTTTTCATCTATACCAACGCCGTTATGGAGCCCTGGGCTGCCGGCATCGTCGCCGGCGTGGAGAAGGGAAAGGTGGACATCGTCGAGGGGAGTAAAGGTATCCCGCTCCTGCCGGCGCCCGAGGCCGACGGGCACGAGGCAGCTCATGAACACGAGCAGGGGGGGAGGGACCCCCATGTCTGGCTGGACCTGGACAACGCGCGCCTGATGGCAGGAAACATCCTCGCCGCCATGATCGCCCGTGATCCCGGCAACAAGGCGTACTACGAGCAGAACGCCGCGGGACTCACCAGGGATCTGGCCGCACTCGATCAGCGCTACCGTGAGACCCTCGCCAATTCTCCGAAGAAGGTCTTCCTGCACGGCGGGCACTACGCCTTCGGCTACCTGGCCAGGCGCTACGGTCTCAGGTACGTCTCCGCCTCGGCGGTGAACGCCGATGCCGAGCCGACCCCGTCCAGGCTTGCCGAACTGGTGAAGCTGATGCGCCGCGAGCGGCTAGGCTACGTCTACACCGAAGAACTCTTGAGCCCGAGGGTGGCCGAGACTATTGCACGGGAGACGGGCGCCAAGGTGCTCATGCTGCGTGCAGGGCACAACCTGACCCGTGACGAGTTCGAACGCGGGGTAAGCTTCATCTCGCTCATGGAAGAAAACCTCCGGAATCTGAAGACGGGGCTGCAATGAGCGCTGCCGCTCTCGACATAAGAGATCTCTGCGCGGGCTACCACGGCAGCGAGGCGCTCAAGGGTGTCTCCTTCAGTGTCAACCCCGGCGATTACATCGGCGTCTGCGGTCCCAACGGCTCCGGCAAGAGCACGCTGGTGAAGGTGATCCTCGGCCTGCTCCCTCCGACACACGGCGAGGTTTCCCTGTTCGGCACGCCGCAGGCAAACTTCAAGACCTGGCAGCGCATCGGCTATCTGCCGCAGGGGCTGCAGTTCTTCAACCCGCATTTCCCGGCAACCGTGGACGAGGTGGTCCGGCTGGGAAGGCTCGCCGGCAAGGGGTTTCCCAAGCGCTTCACCCGGGAGGATGCGCTTGCCGTGGAGCGGACCATGGAGTGGATGGGGATCTCCCAGATCAAGGGGTGCATGATAGGCGAGCTTTCGGGAGGCCTGAGGCAACGGGTGCTCCTTGCCAGGGCGCTGGTGAACGACCCGGAACTCCTGGTCCTGGACGAGCCGACTACGGCCCTCGACCCCGAGACCCGGGAGAGCTTCTACCAGCTGATCTTCGAGATGAACCGGGAGCGGAAGGCGACCGTGCTGCTGGTCACCCACGACACGGCCACCATAGGTAAGTTCGCTTCACACCTGCTGTATCTGGACAAGCAGGTGATCTTCTACGGCAGCTTTGACGATTTCTGCAACTCGACCGAGATGACCGGTTTCTTCGGCGCCCACGGCCAGCACCTGGTCTGCCACAGGCATTAACGTTGCTTTGGCGGAACACAGTTCACCTGAGGGTACTGTCCCCTCCCCCGGAGGGGGAGGGTTAGGGAGGGGGAAACCGGCTGATTCTTCCCGAGAACGCCGCAGTCTTCCCCCCTCCCGACCTCCCCCCTCCGGGGGGAGGAGAGTTGTCAGGGTTGGAAAAGATGGCGGGCGAACGATTATTCCCCTACGCGAACCCACCCCGGGAATTTGGCTCTCCCGGCAATCGCTGCAAATCGGCGTGGCTAATCTAGACGTTTATTCAGAGGGATTGATGGACATTGCCGAGATGCTCAGTTACGGTTTCATGCAGAGGGCGCTCATCGGGGGGGCGCTCATCGCCATTCTCTGCTCGGTGCTCGGCGTCTTCCTCGTGCTGCGCCGGCTCTCGCTGATAGGCGACGGCCTGGCTCATGTGACCTTCGGCAGCGTCGCCCTTGCCCTGTTTTTCAGACTCCACTCCGTCTACATGACGCTCGCCATCATCCCGGTGGTGCTCGCCTGCGCCATGGGGATCCTCAAGCTGGCCCAAAAGGCCAGGATCTACGGCGATGCCGCGATCGGCATCGTCTCTGCGCTCGGCATCGCCACCGGGGTGATGCTGGCCAGCATCGCGGGCGGGTTCAACGTGGACCTCTTCAGCTACCTGTTCGGCAACATCCTCTCCATCACTTCGAGCGAACTGGTGATCGCGGCCCTCCTCTTCGCCGTCGTGATAACCGGGGTAGCCATCTTCTACAACGACCTCTTCGCCAGCACATTTGACGAGGAACTGGCGAAAAGCTCAGGGATCGACACGGACCGGATCAACGCCGTCCTGGTTCTGCTGACCGCCTTGACCGTGGTCCTCGCCATGAAGGTGGTCGGTATCATGCTGATCTCGGCGCTCCTGATACTTCCTGCCGTATCCGCGCTGCAACTCGCCAAGGGATTCAAGACCGCCATCGTCAGCGCTGCCTGCATCGGTGTCGGCACGGTCGTGGTAGGGATTTCCTTCTCCTTCGCCATGAACCTGCCGACCGGGGCCACCATCGTCATCATCAACTTCCTCACCTTCATAAGCGCCTTCGCAGCCCGCAACCTCCTCCGCCGCCGCTGAATTCCCCGTCTCGCTACCCCCTTGTTCCCTATTATCTCCGATCCTCCAGGGGGAGGTAGGGTGGGCCGTGCCCACCACACCCGCATCCTGATGGTGGGCACGGCCCACCCTACAATCTCCCGCTGGTTAAAACTCCCCCCCCTTTATGTTGGGGGCGGGGGGAGTTTTTGTGGGCAATCGCGTAGGCAACTTACCGACCGCTGATACGATCACATTGATGGGAGAGGGTTGTTACAGGTAGGGGGAGAACAGTTTGGCTATGCCGTCCCTGATCTTCACGGGGAGGCTGCGGCCGTCGACGTCGGCAAGGGTAATCTCGGTTGAGGTTGCTACGGCGGCGGCGCAACGCTGCTCCAGAAGCTCGGCGAAACGCAGGTCGTATACTTCAAGGTCGAGCTCGAAATTGAGCCTCAGGCTTCTCGGATCCAGGTTCGCGCTTCCGATCAGGCTCCAACTCCGATCCACAACCATGAATTTGGTATGGACGAAGGGCGCCGGCTGTGCGTAGATGCGAACCCCCTGCTGCAACAGCTCCCAGAGGTAGGACCGGCTGGCCCATTGCACGAAAGGAAGGTTGTTCAACTCGGGGAGCACCATGGTGATTGTCACCCCGCGCAGCGCCGCGGTCACCAGCGCTGCGATCAGCGGCCGGTCCGGGATGAAGTAGGGGGTGACTATGGTGACGCTCCTTTTCGCGCAGGAGATGGCCCCCATGATGATCCAGTGCAGCTTCCTGAACCGCTTGTCCGGGCCGTCGCTCACGGCGCGTACCAGGGCGGTTCCGGTCTGCGGCAGTTCCGGAAAAAGCCGCTGGTCCGTCGGTCGCTTCCCGTTGGCAAAACGCCAGTCATCGAGAAAGGTGCGCTGCAGGTCGGCCACCACCGGCCCGGTGACCTGGAAATGCAGGTCCACCACGACCGGACCGGGGCCGGAGACCAGGTGCCGGTTGCCGATGTTCATCCCGCCGGTAAAGCCCACCATCCCGTCCACCACCAGAATCTTGCGGTGATTTCTCAGGTTGACGTACCCCCCCGGCCTGAGCGGCAGGAAGCTGCGAAACTCCACAGCCGAACCCTTCAGCAGCTCCCTCGCGGTCGGCTTGGAATATTTCTCCCCCAGGCTGTCAACGATGACCCGAACGTCCACCCCCCGGTCCGCCGCCCTGGCAAGTGCCGTCACAAAGCGCCTGCCGGTCTGGTCTCCGTCGAAGATATAGGTGCAAAGGTGAATGGAGGAAACCCCCTTCTCGATTGCTGCGAGCATGACGGGGTAGGCACCCTCGCCGTTTTCAAGGGGGACGACGGCGTTTCCGGATCTAAGTTCGGTGCTGACCACGCGGTCAGAGAGGCTGCGCAGCTCCTTCAGGAAGTAGAGTTCGGCAGGCAGGGGGGCGGGAACGGCGACTTTTTCCTCGCTCTCGCTGCTGATGGCTTCCCCCGCCTCCCTTTGCCAGCGTTTGGCCCTGGTGTAGATCCTGTTCACTCCCATGCCCCAGTATAGGAGCGGTCCCAAGAGCGGGATGGCCATGCAGGTCAGAATCCAGCCCAGTGCGGAGCGCGGGTCACGCTTGTTGATGAGTGCGTGCCCCGCCGACAGGAGAGCGAGGGTGGTCAGGGAAACTATGAGCAAAACCCAGAGAACGTGGTCCAATGCCCCTCCAAACGGGTATTCTTTGCCAAGGGATGGACCTGCTTGCTGCACGGTCCGCTTATGCAGAAAGGGGGCGGCACAAATGCCACCCCCCAGAGGGAAATCTGATTACTGTTGATAACAGCTAGAGCAGGGTGTACGGCTCGGCACGCCTGGTCCACTCGCTTCCCGGGTACTCGGCCAGAAGCTGCCGGTAGGCCTCCTTTAGTGCCGTGGCCGAATGGCTCGACTTGAAGCGCGCCACACCCCGCAGATAAACCGCCTCCGGCGCACAGGCGCTGTGCGGATAGCCGTTCAGCAGGGTGCTGAATTGCAGCACCGCCTCGTTGAACTGGTCATTGCCGAGGCCGACCTTGCCGATCCCCAGCAAAAGGGAGGCGACCATCTCGTCAGGCGGAAGGTACCCCAGGGTCCGCTGGTGCTCCTTGCCGTAGTAATCGAGAACGATCAGCGTCGGGGTCCAGCCCACCCGGAAATCGGCGGCGAGGGCTTTTCCCTCCACCGGCGCACGGAGCGGGACCATCCTGTCGATGATGAAGTTGGAGACTGCCTGGTCCGGAAAAGTTACCGCGTCCATCTGCTTGCAGCCGATGCATTCCGGGCTGTAAAATTCGAGCAGGATGCTCCTCTGCTCAGCCGCTCCCCGCGCCAGCGCCTTCCCGATATCCGTTTCCCAAGGTATCATGGTAAACCTCCAGGCTCGTCGATAATGAACAAGCTTAAGGGTAGCGTCGCATTTAGGGATGTCAAGTCCCCTAACAGCTTGCAGTTTTGAGCGAAATGCTTATAATGATCAAACTTTGCCCTGATCCTCATGTCTGAAAGGAAGTACCTTGTCCACCAAAAATCCACGCCGCGCCGCCTTCGACATTCTGCTTCGGATCGAGAAAGAAAAATCCTTCGCAGACATCCTGATAGACCACGAACTCTCCAAGGAGATCATTAAGGGGGCAGACCGGGGCCTGTTGACGGAACTGGTATACGGCGTGCTCCGCAGGCAGGGGACCCTGGACCACATCATCGGCCAGTTCTCCAAGCAAAGGCCTGAGAAGCTGGAGCTTTTCGTGCTGCTGCTGCTGCGTCTCGGGGTGTATCAGTCGTTCTTCCTGGACCGGGTGCCGGTCTCCGCCGCGGTCAACGAGACGGTGAACCTCGCCAAGGATCTGGCGCCGCGCGCGGCAGGCTTCATCAACGCCATACTGCGCAGTGCCGACCGCGGGCGAGACGGCATCACCTATCCGGACCGTGCTGCCAGCCCGGTCCAGTACCTGGCGGCGCGCTATTCGCACCCGGAGTGGCTCACCGCCCAGTGGTGCGAACAGCTGGGTCCGGACGCCGCCGAGGAGCTTGCGGCCGCCATGGCAGAGCCGCCCCCCTTCACCATCCGGACCAACACGCTGCGGATCTCGCGTGAGGCGCTGATGGAGCGGCTGTCTCAGGAAGGGGTCACCTGCAGCCCGACCACCTGGTCGCCCGACGGCATCCGCCTGAACCACTCCGGTGCCATCACCAGGCTCCCCTCCTTCCGTGACGGGCTTTTCACCGTGCAGGACGAGTCCTCACAGCTCGCGCCGCTCTTTTTGGAGCCCCGGAAAGGCGAGCGGGTGCTGGATGCCTGCGCCGCGCCGGGGGGCAAGAGTACCCAGATCGCGCAGCTGATGGGAAACAGCGGCGAGATTTTCGCCTGCGATGTGAACCAGAAGAAGCTGCGCATGATCAGGGAAACCTGCGACAGGCTCGGCATAGACTCGATCAGGACCTTCACCATGGATGCCACTGCCCCGTCCAACGCGATAAAGGACACCAGCTTTCACCGCATCCTGGTGGACGCCCCCTGTTCCGGGCTCGGCGTGATCAGGCGCAACCCCGAGGGGAAATGGTGGAAGAGCCCCGCCGACCTGGCACAGCTCGCCGTCACCCAGCTTGCCATCCTGGAGAACCTGTCGAAGTATCTGGAGCCCGCCGGCAGGCTTCTCTACGCAACCTGCTCCACCAGCCGCCTGGAAAACGAGGAGGTGGTCGACGCCTTCTTGAGCCGGCACCCGGAGTTCGCCCTCGAGGACCTGCGCCCGCTCTTTCCCTCCCTGGCTCCCCTGTTCACCGAACGCGGTTGCTTCAGAAGCTGGCCCCACCAGCACGGCATGGACGGCTTCTTTGCGGCCCGTCTCAAGAAAATCCAGTAGGAGAACCCATGAAAAAGATCGCACCCTCCATCCTCTCCGCCGACTTCTCCCGTCTGGGTGAAGAGATCGCAGCCATCGAGGCCGCAGGCGCCGATTACGTCCACATCGACGTGATGGACGGCCAGTTCGTCCCGAACATCACCATCGGGCCGCTCATCGTGGAGGCGGTGCGCCGCGTGACCAGGCTTCCGCTCGACGTGCACCTGATGATCGCGGAGCCTGACCGCTACATCGCCTCGTTCGCCGAGGCGGGAGCCGACATCATCGTGGTCCACGCCGAGGCGACCAACCACCTGCACCGGACCGTGCAGCTGATCAAGTCGCTGGGCAAAAGGGCCGGGGTCTCGCTGAACCCGGCGACCCCGCTGAACCTGCTCGATTACGTGCTGGAGGACCTCGACCTGGTGCTCCTGATGACGGTCAACCCCGGTTTCGGCGGGCAGTCCTTCATCGACGCCTGCATTCCCAAGATACAGGCGCTGCGCGGCACCATGGACAGGCGCGGTATCGAGGCCGAGCTCGAGGTGGACGGCGGCGTCAAAACGGACAACATAGCCCGTATCGCGCACGCGGGAGCCGACGTGTTCGTGGCGGGGAGCGCCGTTTTCAACAGCCCGGACTACGCCGCAACCATCGCGGAACTGAAGAGAAGGGCAAAGGAGCCGGTGCTTTGACAGGGGCAGCAGCTCGGAGCCGGAACGGGAAGAGGTAGCTCGATGCAGATCAAGGAAAAGCTCAAGGCCGCACTAGCCTCGCGCAGGCGGGTGCCGATGGAGCCGGGCCCGGTCCCCGCGGCCGTGCTGCTGCCGCTTTTTCTGAAGGACGGCGAGCTGCATCTTCTCTTCACCAAGAGGACCTCTCATCTCACCCACCACAGCGGCGAGATCTCCTTTCCCGGCGGTGTCTGCGACCCGGGCGACCGCGACAGTGCCGATACCGCCTTGCGCGAGGCGTGGGAGGAGGTCGGCATCGCTCCCGGTGATGTGGAAGTGCTGGGCGAGCTGGACGACTGCCACTCCATACACAACTACGTAGTCACACCGGTAGTAGGGCTGTTTCCCTCGGATTACCGTCTGACCGTGAACGATGCGGAGATCGAGCGGATCATCGAGGTGCCGCTCTCCCACTTCGCGGAGCCGGGAGTGTTCCGTGACGAGCAGTGGCAATGGCAGGGGAAGAGGGTGGCCATGTATTTCTATATGCACGGCGACGACGAGATCTGGGGGCTGACGGCGAGGATATTGAAGCAGTTTCTGGACCTTTTCTATGAAGCGCAAGGCGGACAACTCGAGGGGGAGAACTCCCTGGCCCCTAGCTGATGAGTGCCATGACATAGTGGCACTTAACACCTAGCTAGCCCCTAGCCCCTAGCCCCTGGCCCCTGCTTCTGCTTCTCCCCTGCAAAGGCCCCGCAGCGGGCAGTTGTCGCAAAGGGGCTTCTTCCTGCAGTGGCGCTTGCAATGCTCCACGATCAGGGCGTGGTATTCGTTGAAAAGTTCGCTGTCCGGTGGAAGCAGGTTCATGAACAGGGAGCGCACCTGTTCGTAATTGTCCGTCTCCCGCACCAGCCCCAGCCTGGAAAAAAGCCTCCTGGTATAGGCATCGACGACGAAGGACGGCTTCCCCCCCGCATAGAGCAGGATGGAATCGCAGGTCTCAGGGCCGATCCCGCGCACCGCAACGAGCTCCTCCCGGAGCACCCTCCAATCCCCGGCGAACATCGCCTCCAGGCTGCCGTGCCTTTCCAGCAGCCAGCCGAGAAAATCCTTCAGCCTGGCGCTCTTGATGTTGAAAAAGCCCGAGGGGCGGATCAGCTCGGCGAGCCGCTGCTGATCGATCTCCCAGAGCGCCTCTATCGAGAGGAGTCCCTCGCGCTTCAGGTTGGCGATCGCCCGCTCCACGTTCCCCCAGTTGGTGTTCTGGGTGAAGATGGCGCCGACGCAGACCTCGAAGGGGGTATCGGCCGGCCACCAGTGCAGGGCGCCGTAGCGCTTCAGCAGGGCGTCGAACAGCTCCATCAGGCGGGTTTGGCTGGAAATCACCTTTACCGCGGTCCGATCGCGCCCTCTTGGGCTAACCAGGCCGGATCATAGGCGTCGTCGATGTACTCCCTCGAATATCTCACGTAGTTTCCCGCTGAGCGGCCGAGCCAGGCCACCTCGTTCGGGGTGAGGTCCCGCTTGTACTTGGCGGGAGCGCCTACCCAGAGGGTTCCCGGCGCTATGATGGTCCCTTCGGTTACCAGTGCCCTGGCGCCCACCAGCGCTCCTTTTCCTACCACGGCCTTGTCCATGATCATCGCCTGCATGCCGATGAAGGCGCCGTCCTCGATGGTGCAGCCGTGCAGGGTGACGCTATGGCCGACGGTGACGTCGTTGCCGATGACCAGCGGCGCGCCGGGGTCCTCCGCGTGCTTCTTGTGGGTGACGTGCAGCATGGAGAGGTCCTGGATGTTGGTCCGGTCTCCGATGCTGATGAAGTTCACGTCCCCGCGGACCACGCAGTTGTACCAGATGCTCGCCTCCCGGCCTATGCTCACCTCGCCGATGACCACGGCCCCCTCGGCGATGAAGGCGGAAGGGTCGATTTTCGGGGAGATGCCTTTAAAGGATCGGATCATACGATGTGCTCCTGTGACCGTGGAGTGGATGCGACTAATCCCTCGGGATGGCGAGCATGCGGTCCAGCGCGCGCTTGGCGGCAACTCGGATCTCTTCGGGCACCTTTACCACCGGCTGCATGGTCTGCAGCGATTCCAGCACATCCTCAAGGGAGGTGAGCTTCATGTTGGGGCAGATCAGGGCGGGGGAGGCCAGGATGAACTCCTTTTCCGGGTTCTCCTGCTTCAGCCGCCACAGGATGCCGGCCTCGGTGCCGATGATGAAGCGCTTGGCGCTGCTCGACCTGCAGTAGTCGTACATTCCGGTCGTGGAGCAGACGTGGTCGGCAAGCGCCACCACGGCCGGGTTGCATTCGGGATGGCAGATGAACGGCGCGTCCGGGTGGCTCTCCTTGAGCCCCTGCACGACCTCCGGCCTCAACCTTTCGTGGGTGGGGCAGTATCCCTCCCAGAGATGGAAGCGCTTTTTGGTGAAGCCCTGCACGTAGCGGCCGAGATTTCGGTCCGGCGCGAAGATGATCTCCTCCTCGGCAAGCGACTGCACGACTTTCACGGCGTTGGCGGAGGTGCAGCAGATGTCGCTCTCGGCCTTCACGGCGGCCGAGGAGTTCACGTAGGTCACAACCGGCACGCCGGGAAGCGACGCCTTGAGCTCCTTGAGCGCCTGAACCGATACCATGTCGGCCATCGGACAACCCGCATCGAGCCGGGGCAGGAGCACCGTCTTTTCCGGTGCCAGTATGGAGGCGGACTCCGCCATGAAATGCACGCCGCAGAACACGATCACGTCCGCATCCGTCTTGGCGGCCTCAATGGAGAGGGCGAGGGAATCCCCCGTGATGTCTGCGATCTCCTGTACTTCGTCACGCATGTAGTTATGGGCAAGGAGCACCGCGTTTCGCTCCTTGAGAAGCGTTTTGATCTCCGACTTTATCGACTGCTGCGTCATGTCTTTCACCACCAAAAGGACGTATTTGTTAACCTGAATCCAGAGTAAACAGCACGATATTAGTCAATGTTACGGTCCATGTCAAACCCTTTAACTCTCAGCATCTCTCAGCATATGCGAGCTTGACACCGTTCGCTAAAACCTCTATTATTTTTTTAAAATTTTTTGTATCACCGCGCGGGATATCCGCAGACAAAAGCGAGGTAGATAGTATGTTTGGAATAGGGATGCCTGAACTGGTCATCATCATGGTCATCGCATTGATAGTTATCGGCCCCCAGAAGCTCCCGGACCTCGCCAGGTCGCTCGGCAAGGGGCTCGCCGAGTTCAAGAAGGCGACCGACGACTTCAAGCAGAGTATCAACACGGAAACCAAGAGCGTCGAGGAGAAGGAACATCTGGCAAAGCTTGCCGAGGCCAAGCTGCAGGCCGAGGCGGAGCAGGCGAAGCAAGCCGGGGAACTGAGTGAGAAGGCGGAGACCGTGGCGCAGAGCGACGAGGAGCCGAAGCTGCATGCGGCGCAGCCCGAACCTGAGAAAAAGAGCGCATAAAGGGCGGCAGCAACAGCTTTGAATGTCAAAAAGGCGGGTCATCCCCGCCTTTTTTGGCACCCGCTTGCCGCCTGACCGGTAACTTCCCTCAGGCCCTCGGCAAAAGATGGTATAGTTTACCCCATCTGCTGCAGGGGGAGCCCATGTTCGACTGGTTTCGGAAAAAGAGAGAGGTGCTTACCTTTCCCGACAATGCGAGCGCGTTCGCACACGCCTGCGCCATCGGCTATGTCCCGCTCATCAATGCCCTGATTCCCGCACTGGTGGAAGAGGAAGGCGGACGAGGCCCCGAAGGGGAGCACACCTACCAGATCACTCTGGCCCTGTCGGGCGGCGTGCAAACGTTGTGGAGTGCCACGCTGAAGGAGTCGCTGTCCTATCCCAGGGAGGGCGACCTGGTCGGATTCCGCGTCTACCTGATCGCGGACGACATGCCGGAGCCCGTCAACCTGATAGGCTTCATAGGATGCCGTCTGGAGCCGGTGTTCGTCGAAGGCAGGGGGTGGGTGGTCGCCCAGAGCTACACCCCCAGAAACATCAAGCAGGCGATCCGTCTGTAACGGCACCCCCCCCGCTCACCCCTCCCGCAGGATCACCCTTCGCTTTTGGCAGCGATGCTGAGTTCGGCAGGGACAGGTTCCGAATCCCAGGTCACCTCGGGATATAGGGATTTGTCGAGACGCAGGTAGGTACCGTCGACGCCCGATTCGGCCCACCAGCACTCGGAGCCCTTGATCGGGAGCTTGTCGAAGAGATACAGGTCGTTGTTTTTGTCTCTGGCTAGGAACATCGGAGAACTCCTTTGGGGTGAATTTGCATGCCGCGGCACTTCTGATACTCCAGCTCTGCCTGATCTCGGCGCACACCGGCTCAGGACCGGATGGAACAGATTTAAATTATAGCCACTCCCAGAAATCCGCAACTACCCGCGGCTGCCAACGTCGATAAATCTCCCCAACACCCGCTCCCATTCAGGAGGAAGGGTGGGCCGTACCCACCAAAATCGCATCCTGGTGGTGGGCACGGCCCACCCTACAGAACTACCCCATCCCCACCCCCACCCTCCCCGTGAGGGGAGGGAGTTTTTTCGGCGCAAGATCAGCGCTTTGGTGGTAACTTAAACCGACTGCGATGATCTCTGTCTAGGTTCCTCCCCCTTCAAGGGGGAGGTCAGGAGGGGGATGGGGGTGTTTTTGCGCCGGAGCTGCCCCATCCCCACCCCAACCCTCCCCTTGAAGGGGAGGGAGTTTTTTCAACGGAAGATCGGCGCTAATTGGGTAACTTAATGGCAGTCTCCCCGGCCCCCCTTTGCAAGGGAGAATCTGGTCGGTGTCCCAAAGAAAAGGCCCTCCGTCGGCAGCAGGAGGGCCTTTTGGTGTCGCGACGGAGTGTCGATTTACAGCGGTTTGACCGGCCGGTGCGGCGCACCTTGCTTCAGCTGCTTTGCCCTGCTTTGCAGCTGCCTTACAGTGCTTACTTGGCGCGCATCTTCTCCCTGGCGACCTTCGCCTCCTCCGACTTCGGGAACTCGTCCGCCAGTTTCTTGTAGATGTAGGCCGCACTCTTGGCGTCCCCCAGTTCGGTAAAAGCCATCCCCTGCTTCAGCATGGCGGCAGGAACCTTGCCTGCCTCGGGAAAGTTCTTGATCACCTCCTGGAACTCCAGAATCGCCTGCTCGAAGTTCTTTTCGCTGTAGTAGGTCTCGCCCAGCCAGTAGTGGGCGTTGGCGGCAAGGGAGTGCTTGGGGTGGAGCTCCAGGAACTTGGCGAAGAGCTCCCTCGCCCTCGCCACGTCCCCCCCCTTCATGGTCTCATACGCCTGCTGGTAGAGAAAATCCGGGGTCTGCTGCAGTTGTGTCGCCTTCTTCTGCTGCTCGTCGAGCGCCTTCTCCAGCCTGGCGAACCGCTCATCGAGGGAGGCGAGCCGCTTGTTGAGGTCCTGCTTCAAAAGCTCCACGTCGTCGGCGGGCTTTTGCGCCATGATCCGGACGTCGTCCACCTTCCCGGTCAGAAGCTGCATGTCGACCCTGGCGCTGTCCAGGGTGGCCTGCAGATCGGCGCCCCCCTTGCGGATGGCGGCCATGTCCTTCTGGTACCCGGTCATGTCCCTCTGGAGCGCCTCGAGGGTCTGCCGGTAACCTGCCAGGGACTTGTCCACCCCCTCCTTCACCTCGCCGCGCACCTCGCTGAGACCCTTGTCGATGGTGAAGATGCGGCTCTTCATCTCGTCGGTATCGCGGCGCACCGACTCCAGGTCGCTCTGGTACGCGCAACCGGATATGGCGAAGAGTACTAGTGAGGTCAATACCACCCTCGTTCGATGCATGACAACCCCCTCTGGTCCGTCTTGTCGCTCCATGAAAAAAGGAGCCCGAAGGCTCCCCTTTATGCGGTGCGGTTGCAAGCTATTTCACAATGACGAATTCGTCTCTTCTGTTCTTTGCCCAGGCGGCCTCGTCGTGTCCCGGGTCGGCGGGCTTCTCTTCGCCGTAACTGATGATCGAGAGGCGCTCCGGCTGCACGCCGAGGTTTATCAGGTAATCCCTGGCGGCCTGCGCCCTTCTCTCGCCAAGTGCCATGTTGTAATCGTCGGAGCCGCGCTCGTCGCAGTTCCCCTCGACCCGGACCTTGAGGGAAGGCTGCTTGACGAGGAATTCAGCATTCTTCGAGAGGGCGCTGCGGGACTCTTCGGAAAGGGCGGCCGAGTCGAAATTGAAATATATCTTCTGCAGCTCACCCTGAAGATCGTTCGGCTGCAGGGCCGCTTGCGACGGCGCCTCCTGCCTGACCATACCCTCCCTGGTCGGAGTCTCCGGGATAGGCGTCGGCTCGAAAGGGGCCGGCTTCACCAGCTCCCTCGGTGCAGGCCTGGCAACCTCGGTCTCGGGTGCTATGCGAGGGGGTGTCTGGACCGCCGGAATCGGCTCTTCGGTTCTAACCATGTCCTTCTTGGCGCAGCCACCCGACAAAAGCGCTCCGAAACTCAGAACAACGATGCATCCGACTATCTTCTTGCGCATTCCCCCACTCCTTTTGGTAAATTAGAATATGGGCACCGGCGATATCATGGGGTGCCTCGATGAAACGGAACAAATTATACCTGTCTTTTTCCAGTTAATCAATGGTGTATCACCAGTTCGGGGCCCAGGTGGGATGAGAATCGGATATCTTGCTGCGCGAGATCCGGGTCTGGGCGCTGCCGTCCGCACGCATCAGGTAGATCGCCTCGGCTCCGTCGCGCGTGGAGCTGAAGACGATGAAGCGGCCGTCGGGCGACCAGCGCGGGTGCTCGTTGCTCCCGGCGCTGGTGAGCTGGCTGTCCTGGCTCCCGTCGGCGTTGATGGCGTGGATCTGGAACGCGCCCCCTGTCTGTCGCGCGTAGACGATGCGGTCCCCCCTGGGGGACCAGCGCGGGGTCACGTTGTAGGCGCCGCTCGTGGTGAGCCGGCGCAGGTTGGAGCCGTCGGCGTCCATGACGAAGAGCTGCGGCTTCCCCAGGCGGTCCGAGACGAAGACGAGCTTGCCGCCGTCCGGCGACCAGGCGGGGGAGACCTCTATGGCGGGATTGTTGGTGAGCCGCGCCAGCTCCTTTCCCTCCTTGGAGATCAGGTAGATCTCGGAGTTGCCGTCCTTGGTCAGGACCGCGGCGATCCGGCCGCCGTCCGGGGCGAAGGCTCCCATGGCGTTCAGGCCGGGGCGCGACGAGATGCGCGCCTCGAGCCCCGTGAAGAGCTCGCGCCGGTACAGGTCGGGGTTCCCCTTCTTGTACGAGGTGTAGATGATCTCCTTGCCCGAGGGAGCGTAGTCGGGATTGAGATTGATGGAGCCGTTGTTGGTGACACGCTGCGGGTTGTGGCCGTCGTAGTCCATGACGAAGATCTCCTTGTTGCCGGAGCGCTTGGTCACGTAGGCCAGCTTGCCGGTGAAGGGTCCCTTTTGCCCGGTCAGGGTGCGCAGCACCTCGTCGGCGAAGGTGTGGCCCATCCGGCGCAGGTCCTTGATGCCGCCGGTGTAACGTTTTGCGGTCAGCTCGCGGTTCAGGACCTGATCGAAGAGGCGGCACTCCACGGTGAGCGCGCTGCCGTCCACGGCGTAGCCGCTCTTCACCAGGAGGTCGGCCCCGGCGCCGTCTCCGGCGGCTGCCGAGAGCTCGAAGAGCCCCGCCAGCGCCAGGTCGAATTCCAGGAGCTCCGCCAGTTCCCGTCCAAGCTCCGGGGCGGCCGGACCGGAGAGCGCCGTGGTGGGCGCTATGGCGAGCTGCAGCTTCCGGGTGGCCGGGGCGGTTATGTCGATCAATCCCTCCTCGGCGGCCCGGGTAAACTCGGGGGCCAGGAGGAGCAGCATGCACAACAGAAGGATTCTCATCGTACTCCAACCCCTTCCGGTCTGAAGCGAAACACCCGCTTGAACTGGGCCCCGCCGGGAGGGGGCTGCAGGGACCTGCCGGCTATGGTTACGGCGCGGGCCACGGCGTCGTCGAAGAGCGGATCTCCCGAGTTCTTTTCCACCCGGTACTCGGCTATGCGACCGTCGGGCCCGACGGTGATGCTGGCGATGACCTGGGGGGACTTGGTCTGGGAGGCGACCACCTGGCTGAAGGCGTCCTTGAGCCGGGACTGGAGGTAGGAGGAGTAGTCGCTCCCCGCCTCGGTCCCGTTGGCGCCGGGCATGCCGACCCTCCCCCCCTTGTTCTTGAGCCTCTCCAGCACCTCGCCCTGCCGCCTCTCCTCGGCCAACCGCTCGAGCCTGGCCATCCGTTCGCTGAACTCGCGCCCGTCGTCCGGTGCCGCTGCCGGCTTGGCGGGCTTTGCTCCGGACGCCGAAGGCTCCTGCGCCTTGGCCTGCGGTTTTGCCTGTGGTTTGGGCGGCGTCTTGCTCTGCGGCAGCGTCATGGTCGCGGGGGGCGCAGCTGTCGGGGGGGTGGGCGCAGCCTCGGCTGCCGGGGCGGGGCTGCCGCTTTGGGGGGAGGCGACCGGGAGGGTGACCATGTCGACGTAGGTCACCGGGGTCTCTTCCGGGTGAAACGCCGGAAGGAGCTGGCTCTTGGCTATTATCAGGAATACGGCCAAGTGGAACAGGAAGGAGAGCGCGAACATCCCCTCCGGTCCCGGGTATCGGCTTCTTGACCGCCGTATCATCGCCGCTCGGGTGACTCCGTGACCATGCCGAGCCTCTCTACGCCGGCTCCCTTGATCTGGGCCATGACCTTGACCACCTCGCCGTAGGGGACCGAGCTGTCCGCCTTCAGAAAGACCTCCCTCTTGGTCCTTCCCGCGAGCATCGAGTTGAGCTTCTCCGTCAGCTGGTCCGCCGCTATCTCGGAGGCGTTGATCGAGGTCCTGCCGGACTTCTCGATGGAGACCACCAGGGTGTCCTCCTTGGCTGCCAGAGACTTGGTCTCCGCCTTGGGGAGATTCACCTCGACCCCCTGCTGCATCATGGGTGCGGTCACCATGAAGATAACCAGCAGCACCAGCATGACGTCCACCAGCGGGGTCACGTTAATCTGCGACATGGTGCCGCGGTCGCCGTTTTCCCTGTTGCCGAACTCCATCGCCTATCTCCCCGCGAAGTTGCGCTGTACTATGTTGAGGAATTCCGTCGAGAAACTGTCCATCTCCGAGATCAGCACCTTGATCCTGTTCTGGAAATGGTTGTATCCCATGACGGCCGGAATCGCCGCGACCAGCCCTATGGCGGTGGCGATCAGCGCCTCGGCGATGCCGGGGGCGACTACCGCAAGCGATGCGGAGCCGGTCTGGCCGATCTTCTCGAAGGCGCTCATGATGCCCCAGACCGTGCCGAACAGTCCGATGAACGGTGCGGTCGCCCCGGTGGTGGCCAGGAAGGTGAGGTACTTCTCAAGCCTGGTGATCTCCGAGGTGGTGGCCCGGCGCAGGGCGCGGGCGATGTTGTCGACCCCCCCGAGATCGGTGCTGATGATGTTGGGATCCGCCTTCTCCTCGACCTTCGCCTGCAGCTTTTTCATCTCGCCGTGCCCTTCCTGGAACAGGACGGTGAGAGGCGAGTTGTTGAAGCGGTCCAGCTGGGCGCCGATCGCCTCGAAGCTCTTCGCCTTCCAGAAGAATTCCAGGAAGCGCTCCGAGGCGCTGTTGGCCCGGTACACCTGCAGCATCTTGTAGAAGATGATCCCCCATGAGACTACCGAGAAATACAGCAGTACGATCAGTACCAGTTTTACGACCAGGCCGGTCGCAGTAAACATGCCCACGGAAGATACCTCCGGTAAAATTGTGATTTTAATCCGAAAAAATATGCCTTACTCAACGTGAAGTCAACAGGAAATAAGACGGCAATGGCCCGGTCAGTAGCACTCCGGCCTTCTGTCCTTGAAGCAGGTGATGCTCTCGCGCCAGTTTTCCATCACGGCCGGATCGAGCTGGGCCGAGGGGGTGCAGCTCTGGTAGCCACCTTCGGCGAGGATCTCGCCCTTGGGGCCGATGATCAGGCTCTGCCCGAAGAAGTCGAGTTTTCCGACCACGCCGCAGCAGTTGGCCGCGACGACGAAGAGCTGGTTCTCGATGGCGCGCGCCTTCAAGAGGGTGCGCCAGTGCTCCTCGCGGGGCTTGGGCCACTCACCCGGGACCACGATGATCTCGGCCCCCTCCAGGGCCAACCGGCGCGCGAGTTCCGGGAACCTGATGTCGTAGCAGATCATGACGCCGATTTTTCCGACGCTGGTCTGGGCCACCAGGATCGAGTCGCCGCTGTCCAGCGAGCGGTCCTCCCCCATCAGGGAGAAGAGGTGCAGTTTCCGGTAGCTCCCGGCCAGGGTCCCTCGGTCCAGCAGGTAGGCGGTGTTGAAGACCTTGTCGCCGTGTGCCTCCGGGAGGCTCCCGACGATCACCATGGAGAGTTCCCGGGAGAGCTCGCTCAACCGGGCCACCAGTTCGGGGGTGCGCCGGGCCAGGCTGTTCAGCTCGCGGTAGGCGAAGCCGCAGCTCCACATCTCCGGGAGCACGGCGAGCTCCACCCCCTCCAGGGCCAGCAGGCGCAGCGTCTGCGTCACGTGGGCGAGGTTGGCGTCGATGTCGCCAAGCGCGATGGTGAACTGCACGGCGGCCGCCCTGATGCTTTTCTGCATGATCCCTCCGTTTAGCTTGAGAACAGGAAATAAGAGTCGAAGGCAATCGCGGCGGCAATGCCGCTCCTACAGAACTCCCCCCCTTGCTACCACTCCCCCCTTTGACAAAGGGGGGTTTTTTCGTGTGGCAGTGTAATCCGACCGGACGCGGATTTCAAGGGGTTTGCGGGAGTGTGCGCTTTTGGGTTACAATGAGAGCCTGATCTGGTAGAACTTAGCAGGCTAATCGGTCAACGCCCTTTGAAAATCCGGCAGCCGTCCAGGGTGGATCACACATGCGTACAGGTCTCTACATACATTTTCCCTTCTGCCTCAAGAAGTGCCTCTACTGCGACTTCAACTCGGCCGCCGACTCCAGGGAGACTCCGCAGGAGTACGCGGCGCTTCTCTTGAGGGAGATGGAGCTGCGGCAGCAGGCGCTCCCCGAGCCGGCCAGCGCCGCGACCCTCTACTTCGGCGGCGGCACTCCTTCGCTGATGCCCCCCGAGCTGGTGGGGCGCCTGGTCGAGGCGGCGCAGCGCTTCGGCCTGGAGCCCGGGGCGGAGGTCACCCTGGAGGCGAACCCCGGGACCCTGACGCCGGAAAAGCTGGCAGGGTACCGCGCCGCCGGGGTGAACCGGCTCTCCCTGGGGATCCAGTCCTTCGAGGACCGGCTCCTCTCCACCCTTGGCAGGGTGCACACGGCAAGGGAGGCGGTTGACGCCTTCGAGGCCGCGCGCCGCGCCGGCTTCGACAACATCAGCATCGACCTGATGCACTCCCTGCCGGAGCAGTCCCTCTCGCAGTGGCGCGAGGCGCTCGCCCGGGGCATCGAGCTCTCTGCCGAGCACGTCTCCGCCTACGCCCTCTCGGTCGAGGGGGGGACCCCCTTCGCCTCCCTCTGCGCCGCGGGAGAGCTGCCGCTTCCGGGCGAGGAGGAGGCGGCGCGCATGTTCGAGTCGACCTCGGAGCTTCTTTGCGACGCCGGCTACCTGCATTACGAGATCTCCAACTTCGCCAGGCCCGGGCGCGCCTCCCGGCACAACAGCGCCTACTGGAGCCGCCGGAGCTACCTGGGCTTCGGCGCCGGCGCCCACTCCTTCCTGAACCGGGACGGCCTGGGGCGACGCTGGAAGAACGCCGCAGAGCTCGCCGGGTACGGCGAGGCGGTCCGGCGCGGCGTCATCCCCGAGCAGGAGGCGGAAACGCTCACGCTCGAGGAGGCCGTCTCCGAGCAGTTCTTCCTCGGCCTCAGGATGCTGGACGGGCTCGACCTGTCGGCTCTTGAGAGCCGTTACGGCGCCAAGGCGCTCGTGAGCCGCCTGGCGGAGGTGGCGCGCCTTGAGGCGAGCGGGGCGCTGATCCGCAACGGCAATCTGGTCCGGCTGGCGCCCGGCGCGGTAATACTTGCCAACAGCATCTTTTCCCGCTTTCTCTGACCCCGCCGAAACTCATCTTAGAGAACCCCTTGACAAAGCTTAGGGGCGTTGCTAACTTAAGCTCGTTAGCACTCGAACTTTTTGAGTGCTAATCTGCATTTGGAAGGGGTGTTGCATATGGCAGAGCAGCTTTCAGACCGGGCAAAGCGCATTCTCGAGGCGGTGATCGAGGATTACATCGCGACCGCCGAGCCTGTCGGTAGCCGGTCCATTACGCGCAGCCACGAGCTTGCCCTCTCCCCCGCGACGGTCAGAAACGTGATGTCGGACCTCGAGGAGATGGGGCTTTTGACCTCCCCGCACACCTCAAGCGGCAGGATCCCCACGGACAAGGCGTACCGCCTCTACGTGAACTCCATCCTCGAGGTGAAGCATATAGCCCGCGACAACAGGGAGGAGATCCAGAGGCGCTGCCGTCTGGCGGGAAAGGACATGGGGCAGGTGCTCCAGGAGACCAGCAGGCTCCTCTCCTCCACCTCCAGCTACATGGGGGTGGTGATGGCGCCGCGGCTTGCCGCCAACGTCTTCCACCAGATCGAGTTCGTCAAGCTGAGCAGCCGCAGGATCCTCGCCATCATGGTCTCCCAGAACGGGACCGTGCAGAACAGGCTGATCCAGACCGGGGAGGAGATGCCCCAGGAGGACCTGGTCCGGATGGCGAACTACCTGAACGAACTGCTGCAGGGGCTCACCATCGGCCAGGTGCGGGAGCGCCTGATGCAGGAGATGCAAAGCGAGAAGGTGCGCTACGACTCCCTGATGGTCAAGGCGCTCGCCCTCTCGGAGCAGACCATAAGCAGCGACGGGCCTGAGCTCTTCCTCGAGGGGCAGGCAAACATCCTGGAGCAGCCGGAGTTCGCCGATGCGGCGAAGATGCGGGAGATCTTCCGCGCCTTCGAGCAGAAGAGCCTGCTTCTCGACCTGCTGGACCGCTCCATGAAGGCCGACGGGGTGCAGATCTTCATCGGAAGCGAGTCCCACCTGCTCAAGATGGAGGGGATGAGCCTGATCACCTCCACCTACATGACCGGCAAAGATACCGTAGGCGTACTCGGCGTCATCGGACCTACCCGGATGGGGTACGGCCGCGTGATACCGATCGTCGACTATACAGCGAAACTGATAAGCCGCCTGCTGGAATCGGAGTAGCGCGCAAAAGGAGAGGAACAGGGATGGACAAGAAAAAGCACGGCTCGCAGCACCACGAGCACAAAACGGCAGAACCGGCGCCGCAGGAGGCCGTGGAACCGGCACCCCCCGAGTTGAGCGAGGAACGGATCAAGGAACTGGAGGAGGCGCTCGCCGCCAAGGGGCAGGAAGCCGCCGGCAACTGGGACAAGTACCTGCGCGAGCGGGCGGACCTGGAGAACTACCGCAAGAGGGTGCAAAAGGAGAAGGAGGAGATCCTCAAGTACGGCAACGAGTCGTTCATCGTCGAGATACTGCCGGCTCTGGACAACCTGGAGCGCGCCGTCTCCCACGCCTCCGAGGAAAGCCTCTCCGCGATCATAGAGGGGGTGAAGCTCACCTCTTCCATGCTCCTCTCCACGCTGAAGAAGTTCGGGGTGACCCCGGTCGAGACCCCTCCGGGGACCCCTTTCGATCCCGCCTTTCACCAGGCGATGGGGCAGGTGGAAAGTGCCGACCAGGAGCCGAACACGGTGGTGTCCGAGTTCCAGAAGGGTTACCTCCTGAACGACCGGCTGCTCCGCCCGGCCATGGTCACCGTGGCGGTCCCGCCCAAAGGGGAATAGGTAGATGCTCTGGTGGGCACGGCCCACCCTACACGGCAGCCGGTAGGGTGGGCCGTGCCCACCATTGCTGCCAGCTGCGCTGCGGACCCGAACCGGAAAATCCAACCTTTTTTTGCGTCTCCCCTTGCTTTTTGACCGGGGGATGACTAGCTTTCAGACACAGTTACCATATAGGAGGCATAACCAATGAGTAGAGTAATCGGAATCGACCTCGGGACCACCAACTCCTGCGTTTCAGTCATGGAGGGTGGGGAGCCGGTTGTCATAGCCAACGCGGAAGGAAGCCGCACCACCCCTTCCGTCATAGCATTCACCGAGAGCGGCGAGCGGCTGGTGGGGCAGCAGGCCAAGCGCCAGGCGGTCACCAACCCGGAGAACACCCTGTACGCCATCAAGCGCCTGATCGGAAGAAAGTTCGAAACCGATGCGGTGAAGAAGGACATCGCCATCTCCCCGTTCAAGATCGTCAAGGCGGACAACGCCGACGCCTGGGTGGAGGTGCGCGGCCAGAAATACTCGCCTCCGGAGATCTCCGCCATGGTGCTGCAGAAGATGAAGAAGACCGCCGAGGACTACCTGGGGGAGACGGTGACCGACGCGGTGATCACGGTTCCCGCCTACTTCGACGACTCGCAGCGCCAGGCCACCAAGGACGCCGGCAAGATCGCCGGCCTGAACGTGCTGAGGATCATCAACGAGCCGACCGCGGCGGCACTCGCCTACGGCCTGGACAAGAAGAAGGACGAGAAGATCGCGGTATTCGACCTCGGGGGGGGCACCTTCGACATCTCCATCCTGGAGCTGGGCGAGGGGGTCTTCGAGGTGAAGTCGACCAACGGCGACACCTTCCTGGGCGGCGAGGACTTCGACCAGAAGATCATCGACTGGATCGCCGACGAGTTCAAGAAGGACCAGGGGATCGACCTCAGGGGCGACAAGATGGCGCTGCAGAGGCTGAAGGAGGCGGGGGAGAAGGCGAAGTGCGAGCTCTCCACCTCGCTTGAGACCGACATCAACCTCCCCTTCATCACGGCCGACGCCTCGGGTCCCAAGCACCTGACCATGAAGCTTACCCGCGCCAAGCTGGAGTCGATCTGCGCCGAGCTGATCGCGAGCCTGGAAGGGCCCTGCCGCACCGCCCTCAAGGACGCCGGGCTCTCCCCCTCGGACATCGACGAGGTGATCCTGGTCGGGGGGATGACCCGGATGCCGATCGTGCAGAAGAAGGTGCAGGACATCTTCGGCAAGGTACCCAACCGCGGCGTGAACCCGGACGAGGTGGTCGCCATCGGCGCCGCCATCCAGGGGGGCGTTCTGCGCGGCGACGTGAAGGACGTGCTGCTGCTCGACGTGACCCCGCTCTCCCTGGGGATCGAGACCCTGGGCGGCGTGATGACCAAGCTGATCGAGAAGAACTCCACCATCCCGTGCCGCAAGTCGCAGGTCTTCTCGACCGCGGCCGACAACCAGCCGGCGGTCAGCATCCACGTGCTGCAGGGCGAGCGCGAGATGGCGGCCGACAACAAGACGCTTGGGAACTTCGAGCTCTCCGGCATCCCGAGCGCGCCGCGCGGCGTGCCGCAGATCGAGGTCACCTTCGACATCGACGCCAACGGCATCGTCCACGTCTCGGCCAAGGACCTCGGCACCGGCAAGGAGCAGTCGATCCGGATCACCGCATCCTCCGGCCTCTCCAAGGAAGAGGTGGAGAAGATGGTGCGCGAGGCCGAGTCGCATGCCGCCGAGGACAAGAAGAAGCGCGAGCTGATCGAGGCGAAGAACCAGGGTGACAACCTGATCTACTCCACCGAGAAGTCGCTCAAGGAGTTCGGCGACAAGATCGACGCCTCCGAGAAGCAGAAGATCGAGGAGGGGATCGCCTCCCTCAAGAAGGCGCTGGAGGGAAGCGACGCCGAGGAGATCAAGAAGGCGAGCGAGAGCCTGATGCAGGCCTCCCACAAGCTGGCCGAGGCGGTCTACGCCAAGGCGGAGCCGGGCGCCGAGCAGGCGGGCGGGGAGCCGCACGCCCAGGAGGCCGAGGGAAGTGCCGCCAAGGGTGAGAAGGTGGTCGACGCCGACTTCGAAGAGGTAAGGGACGACAAGAAGTAATAAGGGTTGCAAAACAAGGCAGCTTTGATAGAAAATGGCGCAGCAAAAAAATAACATCGCGCAACGGGCAGCGTCTCATTAATAGAGACGCTGCTCTTTGTGTTACGAGGACCTATTTTGGCAAACGGCGACAAGCACGATTATTACGAACTCCTCGAAGTGAACAGGAACGCCTCCGAGGCCGAGATCAAGAAGGCGTACCGGCGGCTTGCGGTCAAGTACCATCCCGACAAGAACGCCGGCGACAAGGCGAGCGAGGACAAGTTCAAGGAGGTCTCGGAAGCGTACGAGATCCTCTCGGACGCGGAGAAGAGGGCGCGCTACGACCAGTTCGGCCATGCGGCGGTCGGGGGGGGCGGCTTCTCGTCCGGCGGTTTCGGCGCCGGCTCCCCCTTCGGCGACATCTTCGGCGACATCTTCGGGGAGGTGTTCGGCGGCAGGCAGAAGGCGACCCGCGGCAGGCGCGGCGACGACCTGCAGTACAACATGGAGGTCAGCTTCGAGGAGGCGGCCTTCGGGGTGGAGAAGAAGATCGACCTCCCGTACGCCAAGCGCTGCGATGCCTGCGGCGGCTCCGGCGCCAAGGCGGGGACCACCCCCAAGACCTGCCCGACCTGCCAGGGCGCCGGGCAGATGCGCTTCCAGCAGGGGTTCTTCAGCGTCAGCAAGACCTGTTCGCACTGCAACGGCGAGGGTCGCGTGGTGGATCATCCCTGCCTGACCTGCAGGGGCTCCGGGACCGTGCGCGACAAGAAGACCATCTCGGTGAAGGTCCCCGCGGGGGTCGAGACCGGGATCAGGCTGAAGCTCACCGGCGAGGGGGGGCAGGGGACCAAGGGAGGTCCCAACGGCGACCTCTACGTGGCGCTCAGCGTCCGCGAGCATTCGCTGTTCAGGCGCGAGGACAACGACGTGGTCTGCGAGATCCCGATCAGCTTCACCCAGGCGGCACTGGGGTGCGAGATCGAGGTGCCGACCCTGGACGGCAAGGTGAACATGAAGATACCGGAGGGTACCCAGTCCGGCGCCGTCTTCAGGATGCGCGGCAAGGGGATCCCCGCCCTGCAGGGTTACGGCCGGGGCGACCACCTGGTGGTGGCGAAGGTGGAGACACCGACCAACCTGAACCGGCAGCAGCGCGAGCTGCTGGAGGAGCTGGCGCGCATCAGCGGCGAGGACGCCAACCCGATGCGCAAGAACTTCTTTTCCAAGGTAATGGACCTGCTCAGTTGAAAAAGGCTCTGGCCAGGGGTCTGCTCTGGGCGCTGGCGGCGCTGCTCGTCGGCGCCCACCCCACCCCTGCGCAGGGTGTCCCGAGTGCTCCGGCCCGGGCGGCGCTTCTGGAGAACGGCGCCTACGGCGGAGAGCTGATCACCCGGGTACGCCAGGCGAAAAGGCGCATCATCTGCGCCTTTTACCTTTTCAAGGTCGGGGAGAGGAGGGGGAACCTCCCGGCAGCCGTCGCCCGCGAGCTGGTCAAGGCGAGCCAGCGCGGGGTGGAGGTGACGGTGATCCTGGAGGGAGCCCGGTCGGTAGGGCGCGAAAACCGCGCCGCGGCCGGGATACTGTCGCGCGGCGGCGTGAAGGTGCTCTTTCCCGGCAGGCGAAGCGTCACCCACGTCAAGGCGATCGCCATCGACGACCGCTACCTGCTCATTGGAAGCCACAACCTCACCCACTCGGCCCTCGCGCGCAACAACGAGCTCTCCGTCGTCCTCGACTCGCCGGAGCTCGCGGCGCAGGTGAGACGGTACCTGGAAGAGATCAGGTAGCATCAGCATCAGCATCACTACAGTGAAAGTTCCTTCATCTGCGAGATGTCCGCCTCCCTCGATCAAGGAGGTCATCGTCATACGTCCCTCCCCCTTCAAGGGGGAGGGCAGGAGGGGGATGGGGCTGGCTGTTCATTGCTCAACTCTTCCCCCATCCCCACCCCGACCCTCCCCTTGAAGGGGAGGGAGCCGGCCCCTTCACAGGGGACAAGTAGGAGAAAGAAAACTTTGCTTTCGCATCCGCAAGCTCTATTCAAGAAGATGGTTCGTCTCGTCCCTTTAGCGTTTTTTCTGGTAGTCATTCTCATCTCGGCGGCTCCGGCCCAGGAAAAATTCGCCACCTACCCCCCTCTGCCGCACGGTTACAGTTCCATAAAGGTCTTCGACAACGAGGGGCGTTTCGTGGGACGGATCCTGCCGACGCAGCGCTACTGGGTCAGCATCGACCGCATTCCCCCCTTCATGAAAAAGGCGCTGGTGGCGATCGAAGATGCCCGCTTCTACGATCACAGCGGGATCGACGTCAGGGGGATCGCCCGGGCGCTGGTGAAGGATGTCGTCAAAGGGAGATTGGCTGAAGGGGGCTCCACCATCACCCAGCAGCTCATCAAGAACAAGTACCTGACCGGCGAGAAGACCATTGACAGGAAGGTCAAGGAAGGGCTCCTCGCCATGGAGTACGAGCGCAAATACAGCAAGGACCAGATCCTGGAGATGTATTTCAACCAGATCTATTTCGGCAACGGCGCCTGGGGCATCGCCCAGGCGGCGCGCCTTTATTTCGACAAGAACCCGGAGGAGTTGACCGATGCGGAATGTTCCCTGCTGGCCGGGGTGCCGAAGAACCCGGGTCGCTACAACCCCTTGGGGAACCTCGCCAAGGTCAGCGCCAGGAGGAATCTGGTCCTGAACCGCATGGTCGATCTCAAGATGATCACCGCCGCGCAAAAGCAGACCCTGGTGGCCCACCCGGCTTCGGTGACCAAGGCGGGGCAGGCCCCCTCCTATATGGCCCATCTGCGCAACAAGCTGGTGGAACGCTACGGGGCGAAGATCATCGAACAGGGGGGGCTGGACGTCATTTCCGCCATGGATCTGAACCTGCAGAATCTTGCGGAGCAGGCCTTGCGCGAAGGGGTCAAGAAGGTTTCCCCCAAGCTGCAGGGCGGACTGTTGTGCCTGGACCCCAATACGGGGAACGTGCTGGCGGCCGTGGGAGGGGTGGATGCGGAGAGTTCCTATAACCGCGCCTTCGCCGCCAGGCGCCAGCCGGGCTCGGCCATCAAGCCGCTGATCTACGCCGCGGCACTGGAGGAGGGGGTCACCTCGTCCAGCATCTGGGACGACAAGCCGGTGGCCTACAGTCGGGGAAACGGCGGGACCTGGAAGCCTCAGAACTACGAAAGAAAGGTTTACGGAGAGCTCAGCCTCAGGCAGGCGCTGGCCTACTCCAACAACGTCATCACGGTGAAACTGCTGGACAGCGTCGGAGTACCCAGCTTTGTCGATCTGGCCGGAAAGATGGGACTTTCCTTCCGTGCCAGGGATCTCTCCCTGGCACTTGGCACCGAGGAAGTCACGCTGAACGAACTGGTCGCGGCCTACACCCCGCTGGCCAACGGCGGCATGCGCTCGGAACCTAGGACCATCATCCGTATTTTTGAACGGAACCGCCGTACCTGGACCGAAATCGCTCCGTCGATCACACCGGTTGTTTCCCCGGCTGCAGCCTATATCACCACACAGATGCTGAAGGACGTCATGGTTTACGGCACTGCCAAGAGCCTGAAGAAGTTCAGCCAGGAACGTCCCTCCGCCGGGAAGACCGGGACCACCGATGACTATCGTGATGCCTGGTTTGTCGGCTACACCCCGCAGCTGATCACCGGCGTCTGGGTCGGCTACGACAAGCCCAAACCGGGGGGGAAAGGGTTCACCGGAGGCTCCGTCTCCGCTCCCATCTGGGAGCGATTCATGCGCAAGGCCTTGGCCGCCAAGCCGGCCCTCGATTTTGCCAGACCGGAGAGCGTTGTTTCCGTTTCGATCGATCCGGCGACCGGGTACCTGGCGACTCCGGATTGCCCGTCGCCGCGGGAGGAATTCTACATCGTCGGGACCGAGCCGACCCAGTACTGCCCCAAGCACGGCGGCGAATTGCCGGAACCGGTAGCGCCGGAGCTTGCGCCGCCCGATGCCGGCGAACAGCAACCGGTTGATCTGAGCCCCGTGCCATCCTCCGATGCGGGTCTCCAGCTTCCCGATTAGCACCCGAACTCGCCTGCGGTCCTTTGCAGTAGGCAAAGGACCTTCTCCGCCAACCGCTAACTCACTCTCCTCCCCCCGGAGGGGGGAGGTTGGGAGGGGGGGCGCCTGCAGCCTTCGGGCGCGGACCAGCCCGAGTTCCCCCTCCCCACCCCTTCCCCGCCGGGGGAGGGGACTCTTCCGCGTGTCATGTCACCGCTTCGCCTTCTCAAGGTAATAATGGCGCATCGGCCTGAGATCCTCGTCCAGCTCATACACCAGCGGCGACCCGGTCGGGATCTCCAGATCGACGATAGCGTCGTCGGAGACCCGGTCCAGGTACTTCACCAGTCCACGCAGGCTGTTGCCATGCGCCACGATCAGCGGGCGCTGCCCGCTTCGAAGCACCGGCACTACCTGTTGCTGCCAAAACGGGATCACCCGCTGCACGGTATCCTGCAGGCATTCCCCAGACGGGAGCAGGTTCCGGTCCAGCAGGGCGTAACGCGGGTCATGGCGCGGATGCCGCGAGTCCTCCTCCTCAAGCGCCGGCGGGCGCACCTGGTAGCTGCGCCGCCAAAGCTTCACCTGCTCCTCGCCGTATTTCCGGGCCGTCTCCGCCTTGTCCAGTCCCTGCAGCGCCCCGTAGTGCCGCTCGTTCAAACGCCACTCCTTCCTCTCAGGGATCCACATGAGATCCATCTCGTCGAGCAGCAGCCACATGGTGCGGATGGCGCGCTTCAGCAGCGAGGTGAAGGCGACGTCGAAGCCGAGCCCGTGTTTCCTGAGGGCGATCCCCGCCTCTCTGCTCTCCTCCTGGCCGCGCTCCGAGAGATCGACGTCGGTCCATCCGGTAAAGAGATTTTCCTTATTCCACACGCTTTCACCGTGCCGCACAAGCACCAGCCGATGCATAGACTACCTCCTGATCTACACTGCCATTAAGTTAAGCGGTGATTCCGTGAATCATGTAGGGTGGGCCGTGCCCACCATCAGGATGCGGTTGTGGTGGGCACGGCCCACCCTACCTCTCAT
>Ga0209212_1000596_pt1 | contig 68637 bp, 77 predicted proteins | sample RifGroC2_FD_183996 | JGI IMG/M metagenome (GOLD analysis project Ga0209212, IMG submission 183996) | Groundwater microbial communities from Rifle, Colorado, USA - Groundwater C2 (SPAdes) (version 2) | ecosystem: Environmental > Aquatic > Deep subsurface > Groundwater | place: Rifle, Colorado...
CACCCCCAGAATTTATTAGGTGTCCATGAGTACCACGTGATGGCTATTCGATTGTCAGAGAACTACAAAGTCCACGATGTCGTGGCACGTATTTTTGTCCACGATGTCGTGGCACTTGTCAGCTAGGGGCTAAAGTCCGTAAAAGCACGGAGCTAGGGACTGGGGACTGACTGGCAAAAACTGCGAAAATCAGGACTATGGGCTACCTGCCGAAATCAGGACTATGGGCTACCTGCCGAAATCAGGGTTAGGGGTTAACTGCAAAGCCACGGACCGGGGACCGGGATCTAGCGGGATCCAGGCACTGCAAAGTCCCCCTTTGAAAAAGGGGGATTTAGGGGGATTTGCCTCAGGCGCCCCGCCGGGGCCGGTAGCAACGTTGCCAAATCCCCCCCGACCCCCCTTTTTCAAAGGGGGGAGGTTGAATCCAGCCCCTAGCCCCTAGCCCCTGGCCCCTAGCCCCTGGCCCCGGTTTCACAGCTCCAGAATCATCGCGATCTCGTCGCAGTCCGGGAACTTGACGCACTTGATGCAGTCGCCCCAGACCTTGTGGGGGAGCTCGGACTTGTCGACCACCACGAAGCCGAACTTGGCGAAGAAATCGGGCTTGTAGGTGAGACAGAAAAGCCTCTTCAGCCCGAGCACGCGCGCCTCCTCGAGACAGGCGCTCACCACCTGGCTGCCGATGCCGCGCCGCCCGGCGCCCTCGGCGACCGCCACCGAGCGCACCTCGGCCAGGTCGTCCCAGACGATGTGCAGCGCCGAGGTGCCGAGCACCCTCCCCTCCTCCTCGAAGATGTAAAAATCGCGCAGCGAATCGTAGAGCTCGGAGAGCGAGCGGGACAGCATCTCGCCGCGGCTGGCATAGCTGGTCAAAAGCTTCTGGATATCCTTTACGTCGGCAATCTTGGCCTTTCTTATCATGAACCTGCCTCCTGAATCATCTCCCTGGCGTGTTCGAGGGTCTTCTCCGTCACCCGCGCTCCGCCAAGCATCCGTGCCACCTCCGCCACCCTCGCTTCCCCCTCGAGCCTCTCCACGCAGGTGGCGGTCCGCCCTTCCCTGACCGACTTTTCCACCCTCAGGTGCAGGTCGGCGAAGGCCGCCACCTGGGGGAGATGGGTGATGGCCAGCACCTGCTGGGAAGCGGCCACCCGCTTGAGCTTCACGCCGACCAGGGCCGAGGTGGCGCCGCCTATGCCGCTGTCTACCTCGTCGAAGACGAGGGTCGGCACCTCGCTTTCGGGGTGAAGCTGCTTCAAGGCGAGCATCAGTCGGGAGAGCTCGCCTCCGGAGGCGACCCTGGCCAGCGGCTTGGGGGGCTCGCCGGGGTTTGGGGAAAACAGGAACTCGGCCCGCTCGAAGCCGTGCGACCTCGGCTCGGCACTGGAGTCGAACGAGGTCTCGAAGAGCGCATGGGTCATGGCGAGCTCCGCCAGCTCCCGCTCCATTCCCGCCTTGAGCGCTACGGCACCCTCCCTGCGCGCCTTGCTGAGCTTGCCCCCCAGCGCGGCGAGCTCTTCCCTGAGCGAGGCGATCTCCCCGGACAGCGCGCCGCGCGCCTGCTCGCGGCCGGTGAGCGCCGCAAGCTCGCCGTCGACCCCCTGCCGGTAGGCCAGGATCTCCGGGATGTCGTTACCGTATTTGCGCTTCAGCGCGTTGATGGCGTGGAGCCGGTCGTCCAGCTGCTCCAGGCGTCCCGGGTCCGCCTCCACGCCGGCCGCGTAGTCGCGCAGGGTGAGGGAGGCGTCCTCCAGCTGGGCATAGGCGGCTTCCAGCGCCTCGGCAACCGGAGTCAGGGTGCGGTCGATGGCACCCGCCTCGGCGACCCCCGTGATGACCCGGCGCAGAGCGCCCAGGAGCGCTGCGTCGCCGCCGTACAGGGCGTCGAAGGCCTGCTGGCTGGAGCCGAGCAGTTTTTCGCCGTGGGCAAGCCGCACCCTCTCCTCGGCTAGTTCCTCCTCCTCGCCCGGATAGAGTTTGGCCTGGGCGATCTCCTCGCTCTGGAAGGAGAGCAGGTCCAGGCGGCGGGCCGCCTCTCGCTCCCCCTGCTCCAGCGCATCCAGCTCCCCCTTTGCCTTCTGGTACGCCTCGAAGCGGGCCGAAAAGGTGTCGCGCAGCGCGAGGGCGCCCGAGAAGGCATCCAGAAGCCGCAGGTGATGCTCGGTCTTGAGCAGGGTCTGGGACTCGTGCTGGCCGTAGATGTTGATCAGGGTGCGGGAGATTTCCGAGAGCATCGCGGTGGTGGCGAGCCCCCCCGCGATGAAGACGCGGTTCTTGCCGCCCCGGGAGACCACGCGCCGGATCAGGAGTTCTCCCCCCTCGCAAGCCACGCCGGTCCCGGCCAGCTCCTCGAGCAGGGAGGGGCGGCCGGAGAGGTCGAAGAGCGCTTCGACCGAGGCCTCGTCGGCACCGGAGCGGATCAGGTCGGAGCTGGCGCGCCCCCCCAGGATCAGGTTGACCGCGTCGATGATGATCGATTTCCCCGCGCCGGTCTCGCCGGTCAGTATGTTCAGGCCGCCATGGAACTCCACGTGGAGCTTCTCGATGATGGCGAGGTTCGTTATCTGCAGGTCTCTCAGCATGTCAGAAGGTTTTCACCTCTCTCCCCATTTAAGCTTGGTCCGGAGCACCTCGAAGTAGTCCTTGCTGCGGGACTGGACCAGGCGGGTGGCGTGCGCCGCCTTCCAGATCTGCACCACGTCCCCGGTGATCAGCTTCACCCCCACCTGGCCGTCCAGGGTCAGGAACACCGCCTCGTCGACGGCGGAACTGAGCTTGATGGAGATGTGGGCATCCCCCGCCATGACCAGAGGCCTGTTGGTGAGGGTGTGGGGACAGATCGGGGTGATCGAGATGCACTCGAGCTCCGGGTGGATGATCGGCCCGTTGGCCGACAGGGAATAGCCGGTCGAGCCGGTCGGGGTCGAGACGATCAGGCCGTCGGCCTTGAAGGTGGTCAGGTAGCGCCCGTTCACCGAGGTCTCCATGTCGATGATCCTCGCCAGCGCCCCCTTGTTGATCACCACGTCGTTCAGGACCCGGTGCCTCTCCACCACCTCCCCCAGCCGCTCCACCGAGGCGAGCAGCATCATGCGCTCGCTCACCTCGAAGTCCCCCTTGAGGCAGCGCTCGACCGACGGGTAGAGCTCGTTCAGGGTGATCTCGGTCAGAAAGCCGAGACTCCCCAGGTTTACCGCGAGGATCGGCACCTCGCGCTCCCCCACCAGGCGCGCCGCCGCGATCAGGGTGCCGTCGCCGCCGAGTACCACCACCAGGTCCGCGTCCCGGGCGATCTCGGAACTCTCGGCACTCTCGGCCGAGCTGGTCCGCCTGAGCTGCCTGGAAAGGTGCTTCTCGACGTTCGCCGTGATGCCGCGACCGGCCAGCCACTCGATCAGTTCCTCGGCGACGCCCAGGCAACGCGGGTCGTGCACTTTGGCGAAAATGGCGATTTTTTTCATCATAAGCCCTTTACTTGTATTGTAATCTAGGATTTACTAGCATATATACTGTAGCATGTCCAACGGAAACTAGAGTGCAGCAGGCGCTCCGGCAAACACCGTTCCAGCCCCAATCACATAAGAAAAAGCAGGGTGACTCATGACTGAAGAGGCAATTGGCGTCAGCGAAGAGCTGGACAAGGAAATGATGATCATCAAATCCTTCCTGGAACACCTGGAATACACCCTCGGCAAAGACAAATACTCGGCGACCAAGTACGACAGCTTCAACGCCCTCGCCTATGCGGTCAGGGACCACCTGGTTGAGCGCTGGCTCGACACCCAGCAGGCCTACTACAACTCGGACGACAAGAGGGTCTACTACATCTCCATGGAGTTCCTGATGGGGAGGACGCTCGGGAACAGCCTGATCAACCTCGGCCTCTGGAACGATTTCCGCGACGCCATGAACTCGCTCGGCTACGACTTCGAGGAGATCCTCTCGGAGGAGCAGGACGCGGGGCTTGGCAACGGCGGCCTGGGGCGGCTCGCCGCCTGCTTTCTCGATTCCATGGCGACCATGTCGATCCCGGCCTACGGCTACGGCATCCGCTACGAGTACGGCATCTTCCGTCAGAGCATCGTCGACGGAGCCCAGCTCGAGATCCCGGACAACTGGCTGCGCTACCGAAACCCTTTCGAGCTGGACCGGCAGGAGCACCTGCACACGGTGAAGTTCTACGGCCGCGTGATCACCACCATCGACAAGAGCGGCAAACTGGTGCGGGAGTGGGTGGACACCGAGGACGTCATGGCGATGGCCTACGACACCCCGATCCCGGGGTACCAGACCCACAGCGTCAACACCCTGAGGCTTTGGAGCGCCAAGTCGAGCCGCGAGTTCGACCTGAAGTTCTTCAACGAGGGGAACTACATACGTGCCGTGGAAAAGAAGATGCAGTCGGAAACCATCTCCAAGGTGCTCTACCCTGCGGACAACGTGATCGAGGGGAAGGAGCTCCGCTTCAAGCAGGAGTATTTCCTGGCCTCCGCCACCGTGCACGACGTGCTGTACCGCTTCAGGAAAAAGCACAAGGACATGAGGCTCCTGCCGGAGAAGGTCGCCATCCAGTTGAACGACACCCACCCGACGCTCGCCATTCCCGAGCTGATGCGGGTGCTGATCGACATCGAGAACGTCGACTGGGAGGAGGCGTGGGACATCACCCGCAAGACCTTCGCCTACACCAACCACACCATTCTTCCGGAGGCCCTGGAGCAGTGGCCGGTCTGGTTCTTCGAGCAGATCCTCCCCAGGCACCTGCAGATCGTCTACGAGATCAACGAGCGCCTGCTCAGGGACATCAAGGCGCGCTTCCCGGACGACCCGCAACGGCTGGCCCGGATGTCGATCGTCGAGGAGCACTGGGAAAGGAAGATCCGGATGGCGCACCTGGCCATTGCCGGGAGCCATTCGGTGAACGGGGTGGCGGCGCTGCACTCGGAGATCCTGAAGAACGAGCTTTTCCGCGACTTCTTCGAGATGTACCCGGAGAAGTTCAACAACAAGACCAACGGCATCACGCAGAGGCGCTGGCTCAAGATGTCCAACCCGAAGCTTTCGGCGCTGATCGACGAATACGTGGGGGACGGCTGGACCCGCGACCTGTACCAGCTGGAGAAACTGAGGCCCCTGGCCGCAGACCCCGTGCTGCGGGGACGCTGGCAGCAGGTGAAGCGCAGCAACAAGGAAGCGCTCTGCCGCTACATCCTGAAGCACAACGAGATCGACGTCGACCCGGATTCGCTCTTCGACGTCCAGGTGAAGAGGATGCACGAATACAAGCGGCAGCTTCTGAACGTGCTCCATATCATCACCCTGTACAACAGGATCAAGGACGACCCGAAGGCGCCGGTGGTGCCGCGCACCTTCATCTTCGGGGGGAAGGCCGCCCCCGCCTACGCCGCAGCCAAGCTCACCATCCGGCTCATCACCGCGGTCGCCTCGGTGGTGAACCGGGACCCGGACGTGGCCGGACGGATCAAGGTGGTCTTCCTCGCCAACTACGGCGTCACCCTGGCGGAGAGCATCTTCCCCGCCTCCGACCTCTCCGAGCAGATCTCCACCGCGGGGACCGAGGCCTCCGGGACCGGCAACATGAAGTTCGCCCTGAACGGCGCGCTCACCATAGGGACCCTGGACGGCGCCAACATCGAGATCATGGAGGAGGTGGGCCGCGAGAACATCTTCATCTTCGGGCTCACCGCCCGGGAGGTCGCGGAGCTTCGGGCCCGCGGCTACAACCCCAGGGAATACTACAACGGCAACCGGGAACTCAAGCGGGTGATAGACATGATGGCCGCAGGGTTCTTCTCGCCGGCGGCACCGGAGCTCTTCACCCCGCTCACCGACGCCCTTTTGAACCTGGGGGACCACTACATGCTCCTGGCCGACTACGCCTCCTATGTCGCCTGCCAGGAGGAGGTGAGCGCCCTGTTCCAGGACAAGGACGAGTGGGCGCGGCGCGCCATCCTGAACACGGCGGGGATGGGGAAGTTCTCCAGCGACCGGACCATCCAGGAGTACGCGCGCGAGATCTGGGGCATCCAGCCGGTCGACATCCGTCCGGGCGCCGCCGAACCGCCGAGGTCCTGACGGTGGATCTTTTCACAACCAAGAGCTCCGAAACGGCCCCTCTGGCCGAGCGGATGCGTCCGCGCAGCATCTCGGAGTACGTGGGCCAGGAGCACATCCTCGGTGAGGGGAAGCTCCTGCGCCGCCTGATCGAGACCGACCGGCTCACCTCCCTGATCTTCTGGGGCCCTCCCGGAAGCGGCAAGACCACCCTCGCCAGGATCATCGCCAACGCCACCAAATCCCACTTCATCTTCTTCTCCGCCATCATGAGCGGCATCAAGGAGATCCGCGAGGTGGTGAAGGAAGCCGAGGATACCCTCAAGTACCGGGGGAAGCGGACCATCCTCTTCGTGGACGAGATCCACCGCTTCAACAAATCCCAGCAGGACGCCTTTCTCCCCTACGTGGAACGCGGCACCTTCACCATGATCGGCGCCACCACGGAGAACCCCTCCTTCGAGGTGATCGCCCCGCTTTTGTCGCGCTGCAAGGTGCTCGTGCTCAACCCGCTCAGCGACGAGGAGGTCGCCCGGATCCTGCAGGGCGCCCTTGAGGACGAGGAGCGCGGACTGGGCGCCTTCGGGCTCACTGCCTCGCCCGAGGCGCTGAGCTTCATGGCCGAGCAGGCCGACGGCGACGCGCGGGTGGCGCTGAACACCCTGGAGACGGCGGCCCGCCTGGCGCACAGTGGCAGCATCGGGCTCGATACGGCGCGGGAAGCGGTGCAGAGAAAGCCGCTGCTCTACGACAAGGGAGGGGAGCAGCATTACAACGTGATCTCCGCCTTCATCAAGTCGATGCGCGGCTCCGACCCGGACGCCGCGCTCTACTGGTGCGCGCGCATGCTGGAGGCGGGGGAGGATCCGATCTTCATCCTGAGGCGCATGGTGATCTTCGCCTCCGAGGACGTCGGCAACGCCGACCCGCGCGGGCTCCAGATCGCCATCTCCGCCCTGCAGGCGTTCCAGCTGGTCGGGATGCCCGAGGGGAGGATCGTGATCGGACAGGCGGTGAGCTATCTCGCCACCGCGCCCAAGTCGAACGCCTCGTACCTCGGGATCGACCAGGCGCTCGCCGAGGTGCGGCAAAGCGGGGCGCTCCCGGTACCGATGCAGATCAGGAACGCGCCGACCTCGCTCATGAAGGGTCTTGGGTACGGCAAGGGATACCGCTACCCGCACGACCATGCGGGAGGCGTCGTGGCGCAGGGATACCTCCCGGAGCAGATCGCCGGGAAGCGCTTCTACCAGCCCAAGGAAAGCGGCTACGAGAAGAGCATCAAGGAGCGCATGGAGTGGATCAAGGGGGAGCGGGAGAAGGGGTGAAGCGCCGGCCCCACCCGCCCCCGGCCGCCACTGCCGTTAAGTTTAGGTCAGTGCTAATTTCCCGCACGCCGCACCAGCCCCCTCTCCCTTGACTTGTCAGCCGTAGCCTTGGCGAAGGCTGATGGGAGGGGCTCAACTCCACTTCGTCACATTGCTTCGTGGCAACTCCCTCACCCCTGCCCCTCTCCCGGAGGGCGAGGGGTTCTTTAAAGGGTGGGCCCTTGTCCTCCCCCCTTTGTAAAAGGGGGGTCGGGGGGGATTTGGCAACCTCGCCACCTGCGGAGCACGTCAGACCATCGCGCCCGCCTCGCCTGAAGCACCTCGCCTGAAGCACCTCGCCTGAAGCGCCTCGCCTGAAGCGCCTCGCCCGGTGCCGATTTTCATTAATAATTCTCCCAACCGTTGAAAAGCACCGCCCCATGGTATATATTCAAGCTGGCCCGCACCGCTCCCATGAGGAAGGCGTCGATGGTGAGGGAGCAGGGACAAAAATTCGAGAATCTGGAGTCATATATGAAGAAGATAGGGATACTGACCAGCGGCGGAGACTGTTCCGGGATGAACGCCGCCATCAGGAGCGCGACCCGGACGGCGCTCGGACACGGTGTCCAGGTGGTGGGGTTCCGGAAGGGGTACGTGGGGCTGCTCAAACCCGAGTTCCTCGAGATGGGGACCAAGGAGGTGGCCGGCATCCTGCACCGCGGCGGCACCTTCCTGCAGTCGGCCCGCAGCGACGAGTTCAGGACCGTGCTCGGCCGCGAGAAGGCGGTGCGGCACCTGGAAGAGCTGGGGGTGGACGGCCTGGTCATCATCGGCGGCGACGGCTCGCTCAACGGCGCGCTGGCGCTGCACCGGATGGGGGTCCCGGTGATCGGGATTCCGGCCAGCATAGATAACGACATCCCCTTCACCGACATGGCGCTCGGGGTCGACACCGCGCTCAACAACATCATCTACGCGGTGGACTGCATCAAGGACACGGCGAGCTCCCATGACCGGGCCTTCGTGATCGAGGTGATGGGAAGAAACTCCGGCTACCTCGCCAGCATGTCGGCAATCGCAACCGGAGCCGAGTATGCCATCGTCCCGGAGGTGGAATGCGACATCTCGGACCTCTGCAACCAGCTGCGTCACCGCTACGAGGAGGGTCGCAGCAACGCCATCATCATCCTCGCCGAGGGTGCGGGGCGCGCCCAGAACATCGCGGACACCATCAAGGACGCCATCGGTTTCGAAACCCGGGTGACGGTGTTGGGGCACTACCAGCGCGGCGGCGCGCCGTCGGTCTTCGACAGGCTTTTGGGGAGCCGGCTGGGCAACGCCGCGGTAGAACAGCTCCTGGCGGGACAAAAGGGTAAAATGGTCGGGCTCTGCTGCAACGCCATCGTACCGACGCTTCTGGAGACGGTCGTGGTAAGCGAAAAGAAGCAGCAGGACGAGTTGCACAGCATGTCGCTGATACTGGGGATCTGACAACTTAACGCCCCAGTGGGCGTGCCGGAGAGAAGTCCCCCTTTGACAAAGGGGGACTTTCTTGCATTGACCCTTTCCCCCCTCTCCCTAACCCTCTCCCACCAGGGGAGAGGGGACTTTAAGCCCCCCTCCCTTGATGGGAGGGGCTGGGGGAGGGGACTTTAAGCCCCCCTCCCTTTGATGGGAGGGGCTGGGGGAGGGTGAAAAGCAGTGGGTTTGAGTCGAAATGTACAGATGCATTTTTCTAACCGGACAACACTGGGATTCAGGTGGATTTGCACTCTGTGGCAAGCAGCACATTTGGCTGACAGAGCCAAATCCCTTCGTTACCCTCCCTTGCCAAGCTAGCCGCGGCAATAAGTGATCGCGGTAATCACCGCACCCAGCGGATCCTCGATGATGCAGAAGCGCCCTACTCTCGGGATGTCCGTCGGCTGCACCAGCACCTTGCCGCCGTACTCCGGCACCTTCTTGGCCGTCTCGTCGACGTCGGTGACCGTTACATAGATGCCCCAGCCGCAAGGCCTCGGCTCGTCCACCGTACTCGCCGATACGATGCCGCCGATTTCCTTCCCGTTGACCTTGATCAGGGTGTAGCCCCCCTCCCCGGTCCAGGGCTCCGTGGTCCAGCCAAAGAGCCGCGTGTAAAACGACTCCGCCTTGCGCACATCCGTTGTAGTCAATTCGAACCAGCTGAACGCCCCCTGCTCCCTGAATTGTTCGGCCATTGCCCCTCCTCCGTCACGAGTCGCATAAGTTAAGGTTGCTTAATTATACTACATGTTCCCGAGAGGCAACCATGATAAACAGTGCGTACGGTTCCGTACACGGCGGTTCATGTTGTAAGCTGGAAGCGGCGGACCCGTCCACTAAAGACAATAAACCTGACGGACAGCCTTTTAATGGGTGACTCCGTAAAGTAGGGCTTCCTAAAAGCATTGTGCCAGGGTGCCGCAGGTGGCCGAGAGGGCCGGGCAAATGCACGGCTCAGGGACGTTCTTAAGATTTTAAGTTTCCACTCATCTGGTATAGTTAGATATGCCCAGGTTAGCTCGATTAGAAGCAGTTGGGGTTTTGCAGCACATTATGGCCCGAGGGATAGAGAGACGTGCCATCTTCCTCGACGACCGTGATCGCAAATTCTTCCTCGACAGGTTTTCACAGCTGCTCCTCGAAACAGGGACGGAATGTTTGCGTGGTCTCTGCTTGGGGATCACTTCCACCTTTTGCTGCGACCTCAAAAAACAAAGCTGTCTATTTTCATGCGGCGGCTTCTGACGAGTTACGCTGTGGCGTTTAACCTTCGCCATAAGCGCGTCGGCCATCTCTTCCAGAACCGATATAAATCGATTGTGTGCGAGAAAGACCCCTATTTCCTTGAGTTAATCCGTTACATCCACCTCAACCCCTTAAGTCCCTTACCTTCTGCTGATCTCCGTCTTTTGCCACGGCCATTTTCATGATATGGTTGATGTCGAAAAGTACGCCTTTTGGTCTGAAGAAACGGGGGATTCCGAAGAAATCGACAGTCTGAGAGGTGGTTTGAGCGAAGCCGAACGAGGGAAGCCGATGGGATGCAACCCCCATCGATGCCGCATATCTGATCTCGAAGGCGCCTAACTGGTCGAAATATCCAACCGCCATTGTGTGCAGGAATTCCCCGAAAAATTGATCCCGTGTCGGCCGAATCAGATTTGCTCTTGTCTGCTCGGCAAGATCTAGATGTTCCAGTATCTTTTCCTGGACGACATCTTCCCCCAACGGCATGACGTCGAGAGCGACTGCATAATAGTCGCCCGCCGTTACGTACTTCGTTTTTTCTTCTCTGACATCCGGGGGTTCTTGCAGTGCGATTGTGAAGTCCGCGGCACTCCCCATCATAACCGGTAGGCCCGAAGCGACCACAACGCCGTCAATTCTCAGTTCTGGAATAAGTTTGATAAGGTATGAAGGGAAAGACGAAGGAAGTTCGGATAGCTGCAAAGGCGTGCCGTCGGAATGGGGGACGGGAATCAACGACCTGATAACCGCGCTATCATGAGCTTCATCCTCGAGGGGTTGAGCTTCAACCTCGCGATGTTGATCTTCATCCTCGTGGGGTTGAGCTTCATCCTCGCGATGTTGATCTTCCACGAAGAAGGCCTGCTGATCCCGTGGGGCAGCAGGCCTTCTTTTAAGCCAGGTCAAGCTATTTCGAGTGTACTTCAGCGCAGCCCCATCCGGCCCAGGAGCTTTCCCAACACCTTGTTCATAATGTTGTCGCGCGACAAGAAAGAGAGAACGGGCGGCTTCCTGGTCCCCAACAGCTCCAAAAGGGCCAGGATCTCGGGATTGCCTCCAACCGACATCCCCTGCCGCAGGACGCTCAGCGCTTCCGACTTTTGCGCCGCGATGACGTGAACCTTGGCCAGATTGAGATAGTGGTCGGGGTTTTCCGGTTCCAGTGTCAGGGAGGCGATGCAGAGCTCTGTCCCCTTTCTCACCTGCCCCCTCTCCTTGGCTATGCAGTAGCCGAGATAGGAGTGCCATGATGGATTATCAACAAGCTTGAGCGCCCGCTCCAGCAGGGCCAGTGCCGATGTGGTCTCCCCTGCGGCCAGGGCTTCCAACGCCCTGCCGAACAGCTTCTCGCCATCATCCACCGACGAAAACTCCATCCCCGACCCCCTAAGCGTTAAGTTAAAGCAGTGACAACAGCTCCAGATGTCTGTCTATCCTGGCCATGGCGCGCATGTCGCCGCGATAGGCGACAAAAGGGACGCCGGCGGCTTCTGCCGCCTGCCGGTCCACCTCGGAATCCCCTATGAAAAGTGCCTGCCCGGCAGCGATGCCGTAATGCTCAAGCACCTTAAGAAGCGGCTCGGGATGCGGTTTCGGATTCACCACCCGGCCGGCGGTCATGACGCAGCTGAAGTAGCGATCGAGTCCGAAGGATTCCAGGAGCATCTCCATGGAGCTTGCCCGGTTGGTGCAGACGGCGAGCTCCACCCGGCTACGCAAGGCGTCCAGCGTCTCGCGCAGCCCCTCCTCCATGAGCATGAGGGGGAAGAGCTTGCGGTAATCGATGGTCGCGGAAAAGGCGCGCACCTGGTCGATCCTGTCGTCGCCTGCGAACAGGTGGGAGAGCACATCCTTGTTGCAGTAGGTGTGCAGCACCCGCATGGTGTCGGCATCGCTCCGATCCAGCGGGGGCTTGCCGAACTGCTCCATCACCTGCCGGTAGAAGGCGAGGTTCGCCTCGAAGGAGTCGAACATGACGCCGTCGCAGTCGTAAATGACCGCCCTGATATCTCTTTTCATCATTGTCTCCGCGGAGCCGGTCTGCATCATCGGTTCCCGCCCTCGCCCGGAAGCGTTGTCAGGTACTCCTCCCACTCGATGGGAAGCAGGTGCTTTTTCCTGTTGTTGCATTCCTTGCAGGATGGGACTACATTGCCGCGGCTGCTCTTACCGCCGCGGATCACCGGGACGATGTGATCCATGGAGAGCTCGGCCGTGGGGAACTTGGCGCGGCACCAATGACAGAGCCCTTTAGCAACCCGGTTCTTCCACCACTGGCTCTTGCGCAGTTCGCGCGCCTTTTCCCGCTCCCGCTTTATCTCCTCTTCGGAGACCTCTATGATGAAGTAATCCATCTTCCCTGCACCGATTCCGTTTACCTGCCGATTCCGTTTACCCGACGATTCAGCTATGCCGATTCAGCTACCCTGCTATCCCGCCGCTGGCGACCGTCACCTTGCGATTCCGTTACCTGCCGATTTCCTTCCTGAAGCTGTCGATGGCCTGGCGCGCCAGCTCGTCGCAGCGCTCGTTCTCCACATGGCCGTTGTGGCCCCGGACCCAGTCCCACCTGATCTTGTGCACCTTGGAAAGCTCGAGGAGCCTCTCCCAGAGGTCGCGGTTCAGGACCGGCTCCTTCTTGCTGTTCACCCATCCCCTCTTGACCCAGCCGGAGAGCCACTCGGTCATCCCCTTGACCAGATACTGGGAATCGGTGGTGACCACCACCTCGCAGGGGCGGGTCAACGCCTCCAGCGCCTTGATCACCGCGGTCATCTCCATCCGGTTGTTGGTGGTCGCGCCTTCGGCCCCGGAGAGCTCCTTCACCTTGCCGCCGCAGCGCAGGATGCTGCCGTAGCCGCCGATGCCGGGGTTGCCGCTGCAGGCTCCGTCGCCGAATATCTCAACTCGCATCTAGCAGCTCCCCTCTTCCCTGAGCAGCGAGGCGATCGCCCCCATGACCCGGTCCACGATCAGCTGGTGGGTCTCCTTGCAGTCGGCAAGCTCGAAGAGGTCGTCGAAGTTGACAGGGACGCCGAAGGAGACCGCACCCTTGGAGCCGAAGGCGGGGAAATGCCAGCCGTTAACGCCGGTCAGGGCGGCCGGGATAACCTGCGGCCTGGTGTCGTAGATGATCTTGCCGACGCCGCGGTTCCCCTTGCCGAGCACGCCGTCCTTGTGCCTGGTCCCCTCGGGGAAGAGCATCACCTTCTGGTCCAGCAGGAGCTCGTTGATGTGCTTGCCGGCGCGCAGGTCCCTGCCGCGTCGGACCGGAAAGGCGCCCCAGGAACGGTAGAGCAGCCCCAGGAGACGGTTGGCGAAAAGCTCTTCCTTGGCCGGTGCCCAGAGCATCTGCAGCGGATTCCCCCGGATCACGGCCCAGGGGAGGAAGATGGTATCGTAGGCGGAGATATGGTTGGAGGCGACCAGCACCCCTCCGGTGCCGGGGATCCGCTGCGCCCCTTTGACCTGGAAACGGTTCAGGCCGGAGGCGTAGCAACCGATTATCCAGACGGAAAAAGTCACCCAGGAGCGACGCAGCAGTGAGACCTTCAAGAACACCTCTTCAGGGGGATTAATGGGGATTCAATGCTGATGTATAACATGAATGGCGGACCGGGGGCAACCGTTTCCATGAGCGCCGCGGCGCTCAGGCGTTAACGGTGAAGTAAAAGGTGGCGCCGCAGCCCTGCTTCCCCTCGCCCCAGACCCGCCCGTTGTGGCGCCGGATGATGCGCCGCACCGTGGCGAGACCGAGACCGGTCCCCGGGAATTGCTGGAGGGAATGCAGTCTTTTGAACGGCTTGAACAGCTGGTCGCTGCAGGAGTCGTCAAAGCCCGCGCCGTTGTCCTTCAGGAAGAAGACGGTCTCCCCGTCCTCCGAGATGAAGGAGCCCAGCTCGATCTCGGCCTCGGCAACCCGGGAGGTGTACTTCCAGGCGTTGCCGACCAGGTTCTCCAGTGCCATGTACAAAAGCTTGGGATCGCCCTTGACCCGGAGCTGCGGGGCGATCCGGAACGACGCACGGCGCCCCGGCTCCAGCCGTTGCATCTCTGTCGCCATCTCCCGGGCCATGCCGCTCAGGTCGACCTGCTCCGTGACCAGTGTCGCCTCGGTCACCCTTGAGAGAGCCATGAGCGCGTCAAGGAGCGCCTCCACCTGAACGCAGCCGTCGTTGATCGCCTTCACGAAGAACAGTCCGTTCGCGTCCAGTACCGTCCTGTACTCCTCCAGCGCCTGGCCGGAGCTGTAAATCCTGGTGAGCGGCGTGCGCAGGTCGTGGGAGATCGCATGACTGAAGGCCTTGAGATCCCGGTTCGCCTGGTTCAGTTCATGGGCCTGCTGCATCAGCGCCGCGTTCAGCCCGACGATCTCGTTTTCCGCCCGCTTTCTCAGCGTAATGTCGATCATGACCCCCACCACGCCCGCCCTCTCGCCGGCAGAGTCGCTGAACATCGACTTGTAGAAGATGAGGTCGCTGAGTTCGCCGTCAACGCGCCGCAGCGAGCACTCGTGCACCGTGCCCCGCTCGGGCCCCGGCTCGTTCTCCTGGAAGAGCTGGCACACCTGCATCGGCGCCAGCTCGTTGATGGTCCTGCCGATTACCAGCTGCCGCGGCTTGCCGAGCCATCCGGCAAAGGCGGTGTTGCACCAGAGGAAGCGCCCCGACAGGTCCTGGTGATAGATCGGGTTCGGGATGGTGTCGATCATATGCTGCAGCAGCGCGGCCTCCTTCCTGGCTGCCTGCTCCGCGAGCTTGCGCTCAGTTATGTCCCGCACCACCTGAATGCCGGCAATGATCCGCCCGGCAGGATCCCTAAGCGGTGAGGCGATGATCTCCACGCAGCGGGTTTGCTCGCTGAGGATCTGCATCTGCATCTCAGCACGGTGCACTGCGCCGTCACCGAACGCCTGCACCAGATGACAGTCGGGACAGACCTCGCTCTCGCTGCGGTAGGCCCGGTAGCATTGTTCGCCGAGATGCGCGCCCAGCAGCTCCTGGTGCGCCCGGTTCTGGTACAGGACAGTCAGCTGCGTATCCTGGATGGAAATGGCGTCCCCCATCGCCTCGACGACGGCCGCCATCTTTGCCCTTTCACTCTCGGCCGTCAGCAACGCCTCGTGCAGGGCCTTTTCCAGTGCCGACCGCACCCCGGAGACGCGCCTGTTGTAGAGAAGGAAACAAGCTATCAGGAGGACGACCAGGCAACGGTGTGCGACTTCATGGAGGTGAGGTGCTACCAGAGAGAGGTAAAACGATTTGTCCCCGAAGAGGGTTACATCGATGGCGGCATCGAAGATCCAATAGAGCAGCATGAGCATCGAGCCGATGATCACCTGTTCCGTGCCCGAACTCCCCCCCGGGTCGGGGGATTTATTCAATGGCCTCGCTACTCCCATATCCCCTCGATCGGCACACCGCAGCCGGGGCACCGCCCACGGGTAAGGAGGTTCTTCTCGATGATATAGCCGTACCTTTTAATCAGCACTGCGCCGCAGGAGGGGCAGCTGCTGCTCTCGCCACCCTCCCCGGGGACGTTCCCCTCATAGACGTAGCGCAGCCCGGCAGCAAGACCCAGCTTCCTGGCGGCCCTCAAGGTGGCAAGCGGAGTGCGGGGCTCAGCGGTCAGCCGGTAGGTCGGGTAGAACTGGGTGACATGCCAGGGGGTTTCCGGGCCGATCTCCTTGGCGATAAACTCCGCAATGCCGCGCAGTTCCTCATCGGAATCATTTCGGTTCGGTATGACCAGGGTGGTGATTTCCAGCCAGATGCCTAGCCTCTTGTACTCCCTGATGCAGTCGAGCACCTCGGCAAAGGAGGCCCCCACCGCATCGCGGTAAAAGGAGTCGCTGAATCCCTTCAGGTCGATGTTGGCCGCATCCAGGAAGGGGGCGATCACGGCCAGCGCTTCATTGGTTATGTAGCCGTTGGTGACGAAGATGTTCCTGAGCCCCGCACTTTTGGCGAGCTGCGCCGTTTCCAGGGCGTACTCGAAAAAGATGGTCGGCTCCGTGTAGGTATAGGATATGGAGCTGCATCCGGCGACCAGCGCCCGGTCCACGATGCTCTCCGGCGCCACGAACCCCCCGGAGTGCTCCACGCTGCTCTCCTCTGGCTGCGCAATGCTGTAGTTCTGGCAGTGCAGGCAACGGAAGTTGCAGCCGACGGTGGCCACCGAGTAGGAACGGCTGCCGGGGAGCACGTGGAAGAGAGGCTTCTTCTCGATCGGATCGACGTGCTCCGCGACGACCCTGCCGTAGACCAGGGAGTAGAGCACCCCCTCCCGGTTCTCCCGCACCCTGCAGTGTCCCCGTTTCCCGGTGCCGATCAGACAGCGGAAACGGCAGAGTCCGCAGCGCACCCTCCCCCCCGCGAGTTTTTCATAGAACATCGCTTCCTTCATGACAAGCTCCTGTTAGATCCGTTGCGCGCAGCTAATTAAATTAAAGGCAGCAAATAGTAGCATTTCGCTCCCATCTTTTCCAGAGTAAAAATGAAGGCTTGCCAACTTTTAAGAAAAAACCGGTCTCCAGCACCTCGGAAAAGCCAAACCACCGTTTCTTAAAACAGGGAGGCAAAAAAGATGTAAATTTCTTTTCCTAGCGGGCTGGAAGGGACGGAAATTTCCCGGATTCGCCATACTCGTGTTTTATTAAGGAAAACAGCTGTAATTCAAGCGTGTTGATCAAATAAGAAGGCGGGAATTCGGTCGGGACAATTTAGCTGTTTTAAAAAGGAGGCTCAGCGACGGAGCGGCAGAGGCGTGCTAAACAGCTGTTTTAACCAACTTTTTCCCGAAAAAGGGACTTGCACCTGTGCGAGGCCTTCTATATAGTGCAACTACTACAGCTACGCAAAACAGGAGGAAACATCATGAATTGCCCACATTGTAACAGTAAGAAAGGTATCGAGATCGACATGCATTCCGACGGGTATGCACAGGACGTCCTGGAATGCACCAGTTGCGGCACCGTCTGGCTTGAGAAGTTCAATGAAATCATCAGCGTAAGCAGGAAGGCAGCCTGACCTTTGGGAGAAAGGGGCGCGACTCCAGCGCCCCTCCTCACCTTGAGTGCCGAACCCCTCGAAGTGCCGAATCCTCACCTGGAACTGCCGAACCTCATCTTGAAGTGCCGAACCTCACCTCGAAGTGCCGATTCCTCACTTGACAGCCCCGCACCCCAATAGCCCTACTTAGTTCAATAGACCGGCACCGGCGGGACCGGTGCGTTTTTCCCGGCAGCCAGGCGCTCAAAGAAGCTGTCGTAGACCGGGGCCAGGTTCTCCCAGTCGTAGCGCCCGACAAACCCGCCCAGCAGCCCTGCGCCGCGCCTCTCCCTGATCAGCGCCCCCAGCCTGTCGGCCAGCTGCTCACCTTCGCGGTAAAGGACGCAGCCCGCCGCCTGTGCCGGGACGTGTTCCGGATATGACAACCTGTCCGGCAACAGCGCGATGCAGTCGCAATAGAGCGCCTGGACCACGCTGGCGCCGAAGAACTCCTGCCTGGAGGTAACCGGCAGCAGGTCCGCGCGCCAAAGCCACTGCGCGTAATCGGCAAAGCTCTCCAGATACCCCCACTGCACCACCCTGGCGCCGAGCCTCTCGCGGGCCTCCTTGAAGACGGCGGGGACCCTGCCGAACGACTCCCCAAGCACAGCCACCTGGAAATCGAGCCCCTGGTCGGCCAGCTGGTAGAGCGCCTGGAAGAACGCTTCCGGGTCCTTGTCGTACTCCCAGCGGTGGTTCCACAATATCAGCGGTATTCCCTGCGCCGCCGGGAGCGCGCAGCGGTGCCGGTCGAGCTTCTTGAGGTCCATGCCAAGCGGCAGCACCCGGCTCTTTTGGGCTATGCGCCGCACCGAGGCCGGCTCGGTCGCGTCGGGAAACTGGTTCAGAAAGCCGGGGAGCGCGCCCAGGAAGGCGTCCTGGTGATATCCGGAGTTGAAGAGGACCGCATCGGCGGCCAGGGCGCTGGTGTAATTGATGAAGGCGTAGTGCTGATCCCTTTGCAGGGCCTTATCCGGGTCCCCGGGCGACCATGGGTAGGTAAGCTGGTTTTCGTGGAAGTAAAGGGCGCAGCTTAAGCGACTGCTCCTCTCCCTGGTCAGGGCGAGAAAGGTGGTGAGATCGAGCATGTCGGTGGCGAGGATCAGGTCCGGAGAGTTCTCCGCGGCAAGAAATCTGGAGGCCAGGGTCACGGCGCCGCCATGCATGCGCCATTTCCAGTTGCGGCCCGGCAGCGTCAGGAGTTCCACCTCGTGGCGGCTTCGCGCGGCATACTCCTGCGCCCAGGCGGCGTGCGACCCTGTGCAGTAGGGCTCAACGATGGTTATGCGCATGGAAATGGCGTCCCTTTGATTTTCGTAACGGATGAGGGATCGGAGGTCGCGGCACAGCCTCAGAACATGAAGCGCCGCATGCTGATGTTCAGCAGAATTCCCACACCGATCATGGAGGTCACCATGGAGGTCCCGCCGTAGGAGAAGAACGGCAGCGGGACGCCGACCACGGGGAACAGGCCGATCACCATCCCCATGTTGATCAGGATGTGCCAGAACAGCATTGCGGAGACACCGACGGCGAGCAGCGCGCCGAAGCGGTCGTTGCACCTCTTGGCGATGCCGAGCCCCCAGAGTATCAGGAACAGGTAGAGCGCCAGCATGACGAGGCAGCCGACAAAGCCCCACTCCTCCGCGAAGACGGAAAAGGCGAAATCGGTATGCTGCTCAGGGAGGAAGCGGAGCTGCGACTGGGTCCCTTGCATGTAACCCTTGCCGAAGATGGCGCCGGAGCCGACCGCTATTTTGCTCTGGATGATGTGGTAGCCGCTCCCCTGCGGGTCCAGGTCCGGATTCAGGAAGTTGTAGACCCTCTTCTTCTGGTAGTCGTGCAGGCCGAAACGCCAGCCGCAGTAGATCAGGGGAATGGCGGCGGCGAAGAGCGTGGCGAGCGCGGACCAGCGCACCCCGACGAAAAGGAGCATGGTCCCGCCGATGAGCGAGACCAGTACCGCGGTCCCCAGATCGGGCTGCTTCATGATGAGCAGCGCCGGGACGCCCAGAAGCAGCAGCGGGTAGGCGAGATCCCTGAGGGTCAGCCCCTTGAAGACGGGATATCGGCTGAAGAAGCGGGCGAAGGTCATGATGATGACGATCTTCATCGGCTCCGAAGGCTGGATGTTGAAGAACCCCAGGTCGATCCAGCGGGTCGCCCCCATGGTGGTCTTGCCGACCAGAAGCACCATTACCAGCAAAATGAGCACCGCGCCGTAGAGCCAGTAGGCGAAATCCTCCAGCAGGTGGTAGTCCAGACTGCAGACGGTCAGGCAGAGGGTAAGCCCGGCCACGATCCAGTAGAGCTGTTTCAGGAAATAGGGGGTGCCGATGTCGCGGTACGAGGACGAGGCGCTGTATATGTTGACGACGCCGAACCCGGTGACGAGCAGCACCACCACCAGAAGCGTCCAGTCAAAGTTGGTGAAGAGCCTTCGGTCAAACATGTTTACCCCTGAAAAACGGATTACTGTTTTCGGATTACTGTTTTCGGTTTACTGTTTTCGGTTTACTGTTTTCGGTTTACTGCCCCACTACCAGCTCCCCCCTTTGGAAAAGGGGGGTGGGGGGGATTTAACCCACTGGCGCAGGCTCGCAAAAAGCCCGGCGAACTCCCAACGCCCGTTCCTGCTAATCAGCAGGCGGAGCTCCCTGCGCTCCCGGCGCTGCGCCGCCAACCGCACCCCCGCCGGCCCCGGCATTTGCACCCGTCCCGCCGGCTCCCCCCTCCGAGGCCGCTGCGGCAGCGGCCTCCTCACCGGGGGGCGCCGGCTTGGGGAGCGGTTTCCTGATGACCCCCTTCCCCTCGAAATAGGTCCTGAGCAGCTTCCCGGCGATCGGGGCAGCCGCGCTGCCGCCGTGCTCGCCATGCTCGACGATGACGGCTACCGCGATCTCCGGCTTTTCATAGGGGGCAAAGGCGACGAAGAGTGCGTGATCCCTGAACTGGTACGGCACGTCCCCCCTGCTGTCGCGAAGCTTCACCACCTGGGAGGAGCCGGTCTTTCCCGCCACCTTCACCTCGTAGAGGCGCGCCATGCCGCCGGTGCCGCGCGGCTCGTTGACCACGGCGAAGAGCCCCTCCTTGATGAGACGGTAGGTTTCGGGCTTGAAGCCGGTCTTTCCGGAAACCTGGGGGGTGAACTCCTGGAGCGCCTTGCCGTCCGAATCGACCACCCGCTTCACCAGGTGGGGCTGGTAGACGATCCCCTCGTTGGCGACCGTCGCGATCATGGAGGCGAGCTGCAGCGGCGTGGTCAGCACGTATCCCTGGCCGATGCCGACCGAGAGGGTCTCCCCCTGGAACCACTTCTTGCCGTGGCGCTTGAGCTTCCACTCCTGGGTCGGGATCACGCCCCCCTTCTCGTTTTCCAGCCCGACGCCGAGCGGGGCACCCATGCCGAAGCGCTTGGCGTAGGCGGCGATCCGGTCCACCCCGAGGCGCTCGGCCAGCTTGTAGAAGTAGACGTCGCACGACTCCCGGATCGCCTTTTTCAGCTCCACCTGGCCGTGCCCCTTCTTCTCCCAGCATCGGAAGGTGCTGTTGCCGAACTTGTGGGAGCCGGTGCAGTAGACGCTGGTGTGCTGATCGATCAGCCCCTCCTCGAGTCCGGCTATGGCGGTGACGATCTTGAAGGTGGAACCGGGGGGATACATCCCCTTGAGCGCCTTGTTCTCCAGCGGGTGCCTCTTGTCCTCCAGGTACGCCCTCCACTTGTCCGGCGGCATGCGCCCCATGAAGAGCGCCGGGTCGAAATCGGGGTTGCTGGCAAAGGCAAGGATCTCGCCGGTGTTGACATCCATCGCCACCGCGGCCCCCGCACTGTCGCCGAACGCCTCCTCCACCGCCTTCTGCATCTCGAGGTCTATGGTGAGCACCACGGTGTTGCCGACGCTCGAGTTGGTCTCCTCCACGGTGCGCAGGAATCTGCCGCGGGCGTCCACCTCGATCTGGCGCCCCCCGTCGATGCCGTGCAGGTAATTCTCCCAGTTCCTCTCGATGCCGCTCTTGCCGGTGTAGTCGCCGGCGTTGTAGTCGCTGTAGCGCTCCTGGCCCAGTTCGTCCTCCGAGATCTCGCCCAGGTACCCCAGCAGATGCGAGGCGAGCTGCCCGTAGGCGTAGGCGCGCACCGGCTTCATCTCGATGTTCACCCCGGACAGCGCCAGGCGGTTCTCCTCCAGGAACTCCATCTGGTCCCGGGTGATGTTGGAGGCGACCACCAGCGGGTAGTACTTCGCCCTCCCCTGCCCCTTGTTCCATTTCTGCTCTATCTCCTTGCGGTCCAGGTTCAGATAACGGGCCAGGTTGTCGATCAGGAGTTCCTTGTTCTTGACGTCCTGCGGTATCACCGCGACGCTGAAGGAGGGGGTATTGGTGACCAGCACCTTGCCGTTTCGGTCCAGTATGGCGCCGCGCGGCGCGGCGACCGGCACGAAGCGGAGCCGGTTGTTCTCCGACTGGTCCAGCAGGTTGTCCGCGTCTATCACCTGCAGGTACCAGAGACGGGAGAGGAGCAGGAAGAACAGGAAGAAGGCGGCCAGCGAAAGCCAGATGATCCTGCGCCCCCCGTCGTCGTCGGGAATGATGTTCTGCTGCGGCTTCATCGCGCCTCCTCGACCGCCGGGAGCGGGAAACTGAAAACGAGCGAGGCGATCAGGGCATTGACCAGGGCCTGCGGGATCAGGGCCGGGAGCAGCGAGGCGTAGACCCCGTTGGAGACGGAGAAGATCAGGAGCATCACCAGGTTCAAAAGGGCGCCCATCAGGGTGGCCAGGAACACCACCAGCACGAAGAGCGCGCGGTTGTCCGTGTAGAGTCGGTCCGCCAGTTCCGACAGCAGCGTGTAGATGCAGAGGTAGGAGAAGGCGTGCAGCCCGAGGTAGATGCCGCTGAAGCTGTCCTGGAGCACGCCGAGGCAGAAGGCCGCGAAGCCGGCGAAGCGGTGCGGCAGCTTGAGCCCCAGGTAGACCACCAGGATCAGGATCAGGTTGGGCTGAAACGGGTCCAGGAGATATCTCGGCAGCAGCGTCATCTGCAGCAGCACTGCTGCGAGGAGCCACCCCGTTACTTTCAGATAGCGCATCATGGCAATTGTCCGCCGGCCCCAGGTCTATTCATCGGCCTGCCTGAACAGCACCAGCATCTCTTCGAGGTTGGCGATGTTGACCGTGGGGCGCACCTCGATGGTCTGAAACACGCCGTATTCCCCCTTCTTCACCATGGTGACCTCGCCGATCGGGAGCCCCTTGGGAAACACCCCTCCGATGCCGGAGCTGACCACCGCGTCACCCACCTTCACGTCGTCGTCCTTGACGGTGAACTCCATGGAGCAGCGCCCCCCGCCCGCGCCGCGCACCACCCCTCGCGCCCGCGAGCGCTGCACCACGGCCGCGATGGCGCTGGCATGATCGGTCAAAAGCAGTACCCGTGAGCTGTGCGGCGCCACCTTCACCAGGCGCCCCACCACGCCCCCTGCCGCCAGCACCGGCATCCCCTCCAAAAGCCCGTCCGCGCTCCCCCGGTCCACCACCAGGGTCTTGAACCAGGCGGAGCTGTCCTCGCCGATCACGGAGACGGCGAGCGAAGCTGCGTTGAGCGTCCCTTTCAGGTCCAAAAGCGCCTTCAGCCTGGCGTTGGCCATCATCGCCTCGTTGCCGGCAACGACCCGCTCGTTCAGGCGCTGCACGCTCTTTCTCAGGGCCACATTCTCGCGCCGCACCTCCAGCAGGTCGACATAGTCGCTCCAAAGGTCGCCGAGCATGCCGGTCACGGCTGCGCCCCCCCCGGCGATCGGGGCGGTGACGCTCATCACGCCGCGCTCCAGCGGGTTGGCGTGCTCCTTGTTCCTCAAATTGATGGCATAGGTGAGAAACACCGTCAGCAGGAAGACGGCGGTAATGAGGAATCGCTTGTGGCGGATCAAAAGCTTTATCATCGGTCTCAGAAAATGGTTTAGGGGGCACCGGGCCCCCTATCAGTGTGAACAATGCAGAAAATGGCGCGCCCGGCTTGCCACCCTGCTAATCGAGGCGAAAGGGGGACTCCCCGTCTTCCTCGTGGCGGATCTCATCGACCGGCTCGCTCTTGCCCTGCCCCGCATAGAGACGGTTGGGGCCGTTGAAGACGATGCCGTTGTCGACCCCGACGTTGCGGTAGGCGTGGACCACGCCGGGGGGGACCACCAGCATCATCGGGGAGTCCAGCCCCGCGAAGAGGAGCTGCTTCACCCCGAAAGTGGGGGAATCGGGGCGCGCGTCCCAGAGGTAGACCTTGAAATTGGAGGGGCCTATGAAGCAGAAGTAGTCGGTCTGATCCTTGTGCTCGTGGGGCCCGCGGGCCACCCCGGGCTGCGTCATGGAGATGTAGGCCATGGCGGGCATCACCGCGGGATCCATTTCGTCGCTCCTGAAAAGCTCGGCGAGCCAGCCGCGCTCGTCGAGAAACTTGTGCAACGGCTTTGCCGTCACGTCGTGGATGCGCCCCTTGCTGTAGCTCTTGATCTCTTTCACGCCTTGCCCCCTCTCCCGCAGAGCTCAGTCTCATTATAGACCCGCTGCAGATAGTCGCGATACGACGATTTGGGGGTGGCGTCGATCACCCGCGCCATCCCCTGGCAGTCGAGGTAACCCATGCGCAGTGCGATCTCCTCGAGGCAGGCGATCTTCAGCCCCTGACGGGCCTCCAGGGTACCGATGAAATGGGACGCCTCCAAAAGGCTCTGATGCGTTCCGGTATCGAGCCAGGCGATGCCGCGGCCGAGTTTCTGCACCGAGAGCTCGCCGCGACCGAGGTAGGCGAGGTTCACGTCGGTGATCTCCAGCTCGCCGCGCGGCGAGGGCTGCATCGCCTTGGCGATCTCGACCACGCTGCCGTCATAGAGGTAGAGCCCGGGGACCGCGTAATTGGACTTGGGGGCGCTCGGCTTCTCCTCGATGCTGAGCACCTTCCCATGCGGATCGAACTCGACCACGCCGTAGCGCTCGGGATCCTGCACGTAGTAGCCGAAGATCTTGGCGCCGCCGTCAAAATCCCCGATCAGGCGGTCCAGCTCCATCTTGCCGTAGAATATGTTGTCCCCAAGGATCAGGCAGACCGGGTCGCGGGCGATGAACTCCTCCCCCACCAGGAACGCCTGGGCGATCCCCTTGGGCTCTGGCTGCACCGCATAGGTGAGCCGGATGCCCCAGCGCGAGCCGTCTCCCAAAAGCGCCTCGAAGCGAGGGGTGTCGAGCGGCGTGGAGATGATCAGGACATCCGAGATGCCGGCCATCATCAGGGTCGCCAGCGGATAGTAGATCATCGGCTTGTCGTAGACCGGCTGGAGCTGCTTGCTCGCCACCATGGTCAGCGGGTAGAGCCTGCTCCCCGCCCCTCCGGCCAGCAAAATTCCCTTCTTGATCCCTTTTGTCATAACCCCTCTTCGCAAGCTAATAGTCACATTAATAAACGATATTTTCTATCACACCGAAGCCGCCCGCGTCAAATACTTATCTGCGCCCCCTCCCCCCTGCTGCCGGCGCTAATGGGGGAGAGATGGCGAGAGGGTAAAGGACCGGCAATCACAAAAGCCTCGCCTTGAGCGCCTCGTCTATGAAGCTCTCCTCGATCGCCTCCCTGGCCCAGGGCTCCTTGCAGCGGGAGAGGACGATGGCGGCACCCTCGGCTACCGCCGGCACGTCGCTCCAGAGCGCATTTCGCAGGGAACGCAGCTGGTGCGGGTCGCCCGATTTCGAGCCGGAGAGGGTCCGGCAGGCATCGCACAGCAGGGCCAGGTTCTCCGGGGACGGCTCCTGGTCCGGCCGGTACTCCCAAAGACGCAACCCATCGCTCCCCTCGCACCACTCGCAGCGAAAAGCCGCCCTCTTGGCAATCGACTTGCCGAAAAGGTTCACCGCCTCCAAGTGTCCCTTATGAAGCTGCTCTCCCTTGGCCATACAGTCACCCCCCGGGTCCCGGCGCAGGACCCCCCTTTTTATTGCTCCAACGCCACAGTGTAGCAGAATGGTCAAGCAGATCAATAGTTTTGTGGAGTCGGGACGGCAGGGGCCCCTCATTTTGGGGTGGACACATGAGAGAGATAAATAGTATCTTTCTGGCGGCGCCGGCGATCGGGTCGGTTCGCGGCGGCGGCGGCAGTGCTGCCGCGATGCCATGGCACCCCTGTCGATGCATCGATCGGGAATCGCGGCAGCAATGCCGCTGCTGCCAACGACCTCGTCCCCCTCGTGCCCGGGGCGATCAAGGGAGAACCATGAAGCTGCAGGAGCCGCTTTTCCACGGCACACTGATACGCCGCTACCAGCGTTTCCTGGCGGACGTCGAACTCGATGACGGAAGCCTCGTCACGGCCCATACCCCGAACACCGGGAGCATGCAGGGGTGCGCCCGCCCGGGGAGCCGCGTGGTCCTCTCCAAAAGCGACAATGCCGCCCGGAAATACCCGCACAGCTGGGAACTGGTGCACACCGACGGCCTTTGGGTCGGCATCAACACGCTTTTGCCCAACCGCCTGGTCCGGGAGGGGATCGAGAACGGCACCATCGCGGAACTGGCGGGGTACCAGCAGATCCGGGCCGAGGTCCCCTACGGCAGCGGCAGCCGCATCGATCTCCTGTTGTCGGGGGCGCCCGGCAGATGCTACGTCGAGGTGAAGAACGTCACCCTGGTAAAGGATCGCTGCGCGCTCTTTCCCGATGCGGTAAGCGCCCGGGGACAGAAACACCTGCGGGAGCTCATGGAGGTGGTGCGCCTGGGTCACCGGGGGGTGAACCTGTTCGTGGTGCAAAGGGGTGACGGGGAGAGCGTCTCACCCGCCGACGCCATCGATCCCGCCTACGGGGCGCTGCTCAGGGAGGCGGCACGGGCCGGGGTGGAACTTCTCGCCTACCGGGCCGAGGTGACCCGGAGCGAGGTCCGCCTGATCCGGAGCCTGCCGGTGCTGCTTTAGCACGAGGTTTGACAAGCAAAGGGATGGAGGCTACAGTTATTGCTGTCCCGGGGAGGTCACATGAGAATGCCCAGATTCACGGTCTATGCAAAAGAGAGCGGGGTCGAGATCTCCCCGTGCGAGAAAAAGCAGCAGGGAAAGCCCGATGAGGGGAGGATCGCCCTGCGCTTCTTCAGGCTGACCAGCGGCGCCCACCAGATCCGCTTCGTCGCCGAGCCCTGGGAGGCGTTCGAGCTCTACAGGAGGATCAATGCGATACAGCTGGAGGGGGGCAAGGAGAGCCTGACCCACAGGTTCGACGCGGGGGACGGGGAGACGGTCACCAAGCTGAGCGTCGAGTGCTACCAAAGAAACGGCAAGAAGGGATACGCCTTCTCCATCCAGAGGGGGGAGGAGGGGATCAACGTCGCCGCCCCGCTGGGAGAATTCCTGTTCGCCGCCGAGTTTTTAAAAAGTCTCTCCGTCGCCCAGTCCTGGGTCGAGAGCGCCGACCCTTCCCGCCCCCCGGCGGGCCGGGCCGGTTTCGGTGCCTGAAGCCGCCCCGTGAGTGAAACAGCAGCAGATCGGAAGCAGCAATGAAAAGACCCGGCAAGACCCTCCATCTGAGCATCGAAAGCAGGCTGAGCGACGTCGCCCTGATCGGCCATGCCGTGCGCGGTGTCTGCGCCTGCTCGCCGCTCGATGCCGAGGCCTATGGCGAGATGGAGGTCTGCGTCGTTGAGGCCGTCAACAACGCCATCACCCATGCCTACCGGCGCGAGGACGGCTTCCGGGTGGAGACCTCGATCACCCTGCACCACGACAGGATCTCCTTCGAGATTTCGGACTGCGGCAGGGCCATCGAGGAGTTCGCCCCGCGCACCCTGGAATTCGACCCGGAGGTGATCAGCTCCATCCCGGAAAACGGCATGGGGCTTTTCATCATCGAGACCATCATGGACGAAGTGAGTTACCGGTCCAAGGACGGCAAAAACACCCTCTCGTTTTGCAGGTACTTCACCCAGCCAAGGGCGTAAACCCTCTACTACCCCAGCAGGAACTCGAAATCCTCGCGTCCGATGGAGCCCGCGCCGTCGTGCTCCGAATCCTCCAGAAGCGCCCGGTACAGCTTCAGCTTGCGCTTTTTCAGCTCCATCATCTTCTCCTCGATGCTGTGGCGCATCAGCAGCCTGGTGATGGTGACCTGGTTCTGCTGCCCGATCCGGTGCGCCCGGTCCGAGGCCTGGTTCTCGACCGCCGGATTCCACCAGGGATCCAGGTGGAACACGTAGGAGGCCCGGGTAAGGTTGAGCCCCCTCCCCCCCGCCTTCAGGCTCAGGAGGAAGACGCAAGGCTCGGCCGAGCCCTGGAAGCGCTCCACCAGTTCCTTCCTGCGCCCGACCGGGGTGGAACCGTCCAGCCTGAAGAACGGGATGCCGTGCTGCGAGAGCCCCTCCTGCACGATGTCGAGAAACGAGGTGAACTGGGAGAAGACGAGGACGCTGTGCCCCTCGGCGAACAGCTCGTGCAGCTGGTCGACCAGGAACTCGACCTTGGGGGAGCGGTCCGCCGCCTCCGGGAGCATGAGCCTGGAGGAGAGGCAGATCTGGCGCAGCTTCAGGATGGCGGTGAGGGCTATGATGCGGGCCTGGCCCGGCGCGTTGGAGCTGTACGCCTCGGCCACCGTCGACTTCACCTGCGCCACGGTCCGCACGTAAAGCGCCTTCTGCCTCGGGCTCATCTCCAGGTAGATGTCCGTTTCCACCTTCGGCGGGAGCTCCGCCGCGATCATGTCCTTGGAACGCCTCAGGATGAAGGGGTGGGTGCGCCTGATCAGCGTCTCCATGAAGCCGGTCCCCTCCCGCCCCATCTGCTTGCGGAACTGCTCGTAGGGGCCCAGGAGCCCGGGGAGCGCCAGGTCCATGACGGAGAAGTACTCGCCCAGGTGGTTTTCCACCGGGGTCCCGGTGAGGCTCAGCTTGAACCTCCCCTTGAGCCTCCTGACCGCGCCCGTGGTCTCGGCGTGGATGTTCTTCACCGCCTGCGCCTCGTCGAAGACGATGACGTTGAAGGAGAGCGCGCCGAGCGCCTCGATGTCCCGCTGGATCACGCCGTAGCTCGTCAGCACGAGGTCCAGGCCGGAAAACTGGGCGCGGCGTCCCTGCCCCCGGTAAACGCCGACCTTGAGAGTCGGATAGAAGCGCGCGATCTCGCTCTCCCAGTTGAAGATCAGGGTGGGGGGTACCACCACGAGATGCGGCACGCCGGCCGGGACCTCGGAGGCGATCACCCCCTCGGTGAGCCCGGCGATCAGGGCGATCGCCTGGATGGTCTTGCCAAGGCCCATGTCGTCGGCAAGGCAGGCGCCGAAACGGTGCTCGTAGAGAAAGGCGAGCCAGTTGTAGCCGTCGCACTGGTAGTTGCGCAGCGTCGCCCTGAGCCCCGCCGGGACCGGCCGCTTGGCGATGCTTTCGAAGTTGGTGAGGCTGTCGATGACCCGCTCGTCGTCAGGTGAGAGCAGCACCCGGACCCCGCTTCTGCGCAGCGCGATCCAGTCGAGGATCTGCAGGCGCGGGACCCGGACCACCTCACGCCTGGTGCCGGGAGCGAAGAGCGACAGGGCGCGGCTGCTCTGTTCGTCCAGGATCACCATGCCGCTCCCCCTTCTGAACAGGCCTCCCCCCTGCATCGCTTCCAGGAGCTCGCTCTCGCTCACCAGCTGGCCGTCGCAGCGGATCTCGGGGCGCACCTCGAACCAGTCGATCGAGGAGCGGGTGGCGTCCAGGGTGAAGGACCAGGCCACCGTCTCCAGTTCCTCCCCGCCGATGGCCAAGGAGAACCCCTCTGCCGCCAGGGCGCTGCGCAGCCGGGAGAGGTTCTTCATGAGCAGCTTCCGGTCCACCACCATCTCTCCGGGAGCCGCCGCGTCCGAGAAGATATCGCAGCCGAAAAGGGCCCACGGGATCTCCAGGAGCTTGGCCTGCCTCTCGCCGTCGACCGCAACCGTCAGCCACTCCTTTTCCGACAACTGCAGCATGCTGCGCGGCTCGAGGGCCGACTGCCAGAACTCCGTGACGATGCTGCGCGCCTCGGACCGCACCCCGCGCTTGACGAAGTCCGGGTTGTTCAGGGCGAGGCGCACGATCCTTTCCCGGTCGGTCCGGGTCCTCCCTGCAAGGGTAGCGAAGCAGGCGTTCAGGATGGAAAGCACCCGTTTCTTGGCTCTCAGCGGCTGCGGCAGATGGGCGCGCGCCTCTCCCGGGAAGAACCGGAAGGTAACGCGCGACAGCGTGAAGAGCAGATCCTCGGCCACCCCCTCCCCCACCAGATGCACCGTGTCGGAGAGTTCCACGATGTTGAGACGGTAGCGCGGCTGAACCGGCCTCGGCTGCACCTTGCGGCCGTTCAAAGAGAGGGCGGCCCGGTTCAGGAAGTCGGGGAACTCGGCCTCGCTCAGGGAGAACTGGATCCGGTTGAAAGCCCGGGGGGCAAGGCGCACCCCGCCGGCATCGTGCAGCACCTCGGTATCGGGGCTCTCCTCAAGAAGGTTAAGCATCCTGCTGCAGTAGCGCTCGGAGCCGGAGTCGTCGACCCTCCGGATGCGCGCCTGCCGCAGGTCGAAATGGTAGCTTTCGGCGACAAATGATTCCTCGTCCAGCGGGGTGCCGTCCTCAAGCGTCCTCGTGACGCGCAGCTCGCCCGCGCGAAGATCGAGATGCAGCAGGAGCGAGCGCTGGGCCGCCCCGTCGAATGTCAAGGCAATCCGGCTCTCCTGCGTGGCGTAGAGCACCGGGAATCTGCCGCGAAACCTGGACAGGAACTCCTCGATACACCTGCCGCGCAGCGCGGGTGAGTACATGAGCCTCAGGAACTCGCGTACCGAGGTGGAGAGCGCCGGTTCGAAGGGGGTCACCTGCACCCCGTCGCGCAGCAGCCGCATGCGGGGCTGGCCTGCCGGCCGGTCGACGACCAGGCTGAAGCCCTCCTCGTCGGGAAGCTCGGTCAGCACGCTGCAGTCGGCGCTATCGGGAGAGACGCTTAAAAGCTGGCTGCGGATATTCTTCAGGTAGGTCGGGGGGAGTTGCAGCATCGGGAAAGAGGCGGGGGAGAGCGCCTTTTTGACGGTGGCCAGCGAGGCGACCAGGTGGGGGCAGCGCCCCCTCGGGCTCCAGGCCCCGCAGTCGCAGGAGCTTGAAAGCTCCCCCTGGAGAAGCGTCAGGGAGACTTCGAAGATCCCGGTATCGGAGATTTCCAGGTTGAGCATGGCGCCGTCGTCGCTCCAGTTGAGCTGCGAGACGGTGCATCTCTTACAGAGCTCGAAGCCGGTGAAGAGATGCCCCTTGTCCGCCAGGGCGTATATGACCGCGGCCGGCATCTCGCAAAGATGCCGCAGCAGCGCGTTGCTCTTTTTATCCATCGACCTGAGCTCTCCCACCTGGTGCAGCGTAACGAACCGCTTACATTAGCAGAAAGCGTGCCTTAATACAACAGCACCCTGCGGGAGGCCAAGAGGGCGGGGTTTCCAGGAAAAAGGGGGGGGCTGGGGCAGCAGTGTCCGGTTTGCTTCTTGCACTGGCCCTTCCCCCCCTCTCCCTAGCCCTCACCCACCAGGGGAGAGGGGACTTTAAGCCTGCAACAAGACACTAGGAACCCACAAAGGCGGGATTCGGTGGGATCGGATGGAATCGAGTGGGAATCGTTTTGAGGTCGGGAGGTTAGCGGCGTTCGGTCGCGGCGGGCGCGTCGAACGTTTGAATCGCAAAATCCGAGTTATCCACAGACCTCACCCACTTGATTCACAAAATAAGGCGCAGGGCGTTTTAGGCTTTAATTCCCGCTTAAATCTCCCTGCGCCATCGTTTAAACCAGCTGCTGACAGCTATAGCTGAGTAGCTCGGTAAAGCTTTACATAGAGATCTTTCTCGTCTTCCTGCCAAGGAATGTATACGATCTCCGCGCCTGGACACGCTTTGATGATAGCCTTGACTTGGGGAATAGTGGTAAATGCAGCGAGTATCGGCCCCTTAAACATCAAAGGCGGATTCCTTTTGGTAAATAACAGGATCTCCTCCGGGTTGAGCTTGATTACCTTGTTCTTCGTGAGACATCGAATAGCATCATCACCGAGATAGTCGCTGATGATGCCGTTAAGGTTGGACATCTGTGGCACCACGATCGCGGTCTGGAGGTGTTTGCCTTCCTTCATAAGGGCTCCACATTTATGGAACGCCTTCGCTATTGCATCTCCGCCTGGTTCGGTGTAGAAATACATGGCATATTTCCTTTCATGGGGTTAATTGATGGCTCAAAACAGATTAAATCGGATACTGAAAATATTGGGCGCCTCGACAGAGGCCTTCCGGGGGGTCGACATGGATGCCTATCTTGCGTTGGGCAAAGCTGCTCATGAAGTGAGCTGCGCAATTGAGGCAGCCGAGAAAGCAAACCGTAAAGTCAAACCCATTGCGGTACCGCTTGCAAAAGCGCTTTTCGGCTAATCCGGGCGGCAGAATATCTTTCCGGCGTATTTGCGCTTAAATCGCTTGCAATATCGTTTAAACCGACTGGTGGCAGTACCGACAGGTGTTAGCTTCTGCTTTGACGAATTCTGCGCAGTGTGGACACTTCTTGCTCTCTCGCTGGGCCTTTTCGTTGAACCTTTGGGCATCAACATAAACCGAATAAAGGCTGAACAACCAGGCTATCAACGCCAAGATTGCAATTAGAATCAAAAAACCGTCGGAAGTCGAGGCGGACGCTATTGTATAACCCATCCAACCGCCGATCACTCCAGGGAAAATAATAAGGTAAAGCGCAAGGTACCAAATCCCGGACCCATACCTTTCAACGTAGATATGACCTGCTCCTGGTATGATTGCTCCAAGTAGCACAGCTAGTCCTGCATTCTTAGTCTTCACAAGACTCCTCCCCCTCGCTCAATACCTCTGAATAACCCACTTCACCCGGCCCAGGACGAAGTGTTCATCGACCCGGTCTAACATTACGACAAAGTCGGCAAATTTCGAGTTGTCGGACCTGCAGGTGATCTTTTCCGGGTCAAGGTACAGTCGCTTCACCACAGCCCCCTCATAAGGCACCCAAACCGCGTAAATCTCCCCACTTACTACCATCTTATCTTCACGATCTACGCCTACTATCGCACCGTCCACGATGGTGTCTTCCATGCTGCGGCCGCGGATCAGTACCGGAACGATCGACGGCTTGTAGTACCCCTTCGGCACCGCTACTTCTGCAACCGGAGTGGTATCGGTGAGTTCGTTCGGATGCCCAGCGCCGGCTAGCGCGTAAACCTTCACTTTATCGACCGTAGTCGGCTCGTACTGGTCCACCCGTTCGCTCACACCCTGCAGCTCTTCCGCCAGCTCGCCACTGCTCCCAGTCAGTAACCACTCCATGGTGCGGCCGGTCGCCTTGCTGAGCTTGAGTAGTTGGTCCGCGCGCGGGTTGCCGTCCTTATTCAGGATGTTGTAGAGCGTTGACTTAGAAACGCCGGCACGCGCAGCCCATTTATACGGCTCCTCTTCGCCGATGATCTCAAGCAGTCTTTTCTTCAGGTTTAGTTCTGAACTCATAGGCCTCAGTTCCGAACAGGGTTGCGAACCGAAGCTGATCAGTTCGGAACTCTGTTTCACATTAAAATACAGATAGTTGCAAATATGCAGACAAAAGCGCTAAAACGCCGAGTTCCGAACTGCAAAAAAATATTGACTTACTGAAAGTTGTGAACTATAAGAGTTCAGAACTTACTAAACTTGTTTAGCTGGAGGGTCCAAAAAAAGGAGGGAAATCAGCCCCCTTTTTGACCCCTAAAAATGAGGCCTGAATGGATCGTAAAACGCACCGCAAAGTAAAGGCCCTGCTCAACGAAAACGGCATCAAGCTAAAGGACGTGGCTGTTGTCGCCAAGGTCGGCGTCCCTGCCATCTCCGGCGCGCTGAACGGACACTGGGAATCCCGACCGGTCCAAATCGCTCTGGCCAACGTGCTCGGCATGAACCAGAAGAAGTTCGACCGGATCTGGAAACACGCGGTCTAGTAATAGATCGGGAATATAGACGAAAATTAACGGCCATTCAATGACAAAGAACAAAAAAAGTTTAGTCACCGATAACGACCAGCTGAGCCTCCTGGACCTGTTACGCCAGGAGAGGGAAGAGCGGCAGTTCAGCCGCCCAGGTCGGCTCAATATGAACGCGCAGATCAGTGCGGCGATCAAGGCCGGCATCCGCAAGGCACCCAAGTCCAGGGAAGCGATCGCGGAGGAAATGGAAGAGCTCGCAGGCGAGCGGATCACGGTCTGCATGATCAACAATTGGACCGCCGACAGCCATCCCCATGATATGCCGGGCCGCTTCTACTCGGCGTTTTGTGCTGCGACTGGAGACGTCGAGCTGATCCGGCTACTGGCCGAGGGCGCGGGTGTCTTCATGCTCCCCGGTCCCGACGCCCTTCGGGCGGAGATACAGAAGCTTGATGAACAGTCCCGGGAGCTGCAGGCGCAAAAGAAAAAGCGTTTGCTCTTCCTGCAGGAACTCGAAGGCAAGAGATAGATTGGTCTGAGTCGGGGGGATCTGCAATGAAATGCATCAACTGGGATAAAGAGTATTTTCCGGCCAAGGAGTTGGCGGGGCTGCCGGGCCTGCTCCGGACCAGTACAGAACGCGGCGTGCAGTTGCGCGCCGATCGCGAAATCTGGAACTTTCAGCAGGTCGACGCGAAGGGCGGCCCCGGCGGCAAACGTACCGAGTATCACCTCGACTCCCTCCCCGCCGAAACCCGCGCCCATATCCACATGCAGCGCGAGCAGGCGCAGCCCAAAAAGCCCCGTGTTAAGCGGGATTTAAACGGATTTAAAGATGCGGCATCCACATCACCGGCAGCGGCCGATCACTCGCACCTCTGGGCCTACTACGAGCGCAAGCCGGAGCGCGCCAAGCTGGACGCTCAGCGCAAGCTCGCGGCGATCACGGCGGTGGAGAAGCTGATCGACGAGGGGGAGTCGAGGTGCGACGCCTACAAGATCGTGGCCGCCCAGGTCGGCGACAACTGGCAGACGGTGTCGGGCTGGCTCAAGAAGGTCAAGGGTGTCGACCGCGCCGACCGGCTCCCGGTCCTGGTGGACCAGTACGCCGGCCGCCAGAAAAAAGCGGAGTGCGACATCCTGGCCTGGGACGCCTTCAAGGCTGACTACCTGCGCAAGGCCCAGCCCACTCCTCAAGCCTGCTACGACCGCCTCGAGCGCTCCGCCAAAAAGCACGGCTGGACCATCCCGAGCCTCAAAACGCTGATGCGCAAGCTGGAGAAGGAGCTCCCCCGGGAGGCGATCATACTGGCGCGCCTGGGCGCCGAAGGCCTCAAGAAGTGCTACCCGGACCAGGAGCGGGACCACGCGGTATTTTCCGCCCTGGAGGCGGTGAACGGCGACGGCTACACCTTCTGGCCCCACGTCGACTTCGGCGACGGCGTCGTGGTGCGCCCCACCGCCTGGGTCTGGCAGGACATCTTCAGCTCCAAGATTTTGACCTACCGGGCCGACGTCTCCGAGAATACCGAGGTGATCCGTCTCTCCTCCGGCGACATGGTCGAGCGCTACGGCATTCCCAGCGACTGGTGGTTCGACAACACGCGCGCCGCAGCCAACAAGACCATGACCGGCGGCGCTCCCAACCGCTACCGCTTCAAGGTCAAGGAAGAGGACCCGATGGGGATCGTGCCTATGCTGGGCGCCACCGTCCACTGGGCCACACCCGGACACGGCCAGGCCAAGCCTGTGGAGCGCATTTTCGGGCGAGGCGGCCTGTCGGAGTACGTCGACAAGCACCCGGCCTGGGACGGCCGCGGCACCAAAAAACGGCCGGTACCGCTCGCAGAGTTCCTGCAGATCCTGGAGACCGAGGTGGTCACCTTCAACGCCCGCCTGGGCCGCACCGGCCGCGGCATGAACGGCCGCTCCTTCGACGCCGTCTTCGCCGAGTCCTACGCGAGGACCGTGGTCCGCAAGGCCACAGCGGAGCAGCGGCGGCTCTGGCTGCTCGCCTGCGACAGCGTCACCTGCAACCGCGATGACGCCTCCATCACCATCAAGTTCTACAACCACAGCGGGGGCGAGAACCGTTACTGGAGCGAGGCTTTGCGCACCTTCGCCGGCCGCAAGATCACGGTCCGCTTTGATCCGGAACACCTGCAGGGGGAGGTCCACTGCTACACCCTGGACGGCCGCTACATCGGCGCCGCCCAGTGCATCCTCGCCGCCGGCTTCAACGATCACGACGCGGCCCGCGAGCACGCTCGCCAGCGCAACAGCTACAAGAAGGCTGTTAAGACATCGCTGGACGCCGAGCGCCGCATGACCGCGCTGCAGGCTGCAAGCTTCATCCCGCCTTCCGAGGCACCGGCGCCGCAGAGCACCAAGGTGGTCAAAGGGACCTTCAAAAAGGCCGTGGGCTCGGAGCTCACCAGCGACGGCTACGAGGACAGCTTTATACGGGCGGTGGAGCAGATGAAGGAGTTGGAGATGGAGAGGCGCAAGACGAGGATCTGATATGAAAAAAGGCCGGGGTAGCCGCCCCGGCCCTTTAACACCCGCCCAGGGGCGGGGATGACCAAACAGGAGGAGAATACCAGATGACCGAACGATTCGCAACACAGGACGCACTGCGCAGCCACATCAGGTCCCTGACCGAAGTAGGGTCGGACCTCAGCCAGAAACAGGTAGCCCGGGAGTCCGGGGTCAACGACGGCGCCCTGAACTCCTGGCTGCAGGGGAAGTACAAGGGGAACAACGAGAACATCTTCGAGAAGCTCCGCACCTGGGTCGAGTATCGCGAGCGCAGCCAAACGGCCGCCGATATCATGCCGCCGCCCCCCGCCTTCGTAAAAACACCCACCGCCGGGCGGATCCTCCCCGTGCTCTCCTACGCCCAGATGGCTGCCGACTTCTGCGTGATCTACGGTGGCGCCGGCGTCGGCAAGACAACCACCGCCAAGAACTACCGGGACAACAATCCCAACGTCTGGCTCGCCACCATGACGCCCGACTGCTCCACGGTCCCGGCGGTCCTGGAGGAGATAGCAATCGCCTTCGGGATCTCCAATGAAAAGGGAGGCGCGGCCTCTAAAATCCGCCGGGAGATCGTGAGCCGGATGAAAAACAGCCACGGCCTGCTGATCGTCGATGAGGGGCAGCACCTCAACAGCTCCGGCATCGAGTCAATCCGCTCCCTTTATGACCTTGCCGATGGCGACGCGGGCGTTGTGCTCGCAGGCAACGAGAGCGTCTACAACCGGATTACCGGGGGCTCCAGGGCCGCCCACTTCGCCCAGGTGTTCTCCAGGATCGGGAAGCGCCTGCGTCTGAATCAGTCGGTCGACGGCGACGCGCATATGCTGGCCGCCGCGTTTGGCATCACCGGTAAAGCCGAGCAGGCCCTGCTGGCCGACATCGCCAAGAAGCCGGGCGCCCTGCGCGGCATGGTCAAGGTGATCCGCAACGCCAGCATGTTCGCCGCCGGCGCGGGCGGCGCGATCGGGCCGGCGGTGATCAGGGCTGCATGGCGCGACCTCGGGGGTGAAGGGTGAACATAAAGACGCTGAAGCTGAACCCGAACAAGTACGGGTTCGATCCCAATCTCATGGTTGCCTGCTTCGTCGAGCTGGTCCGCTATAACCCTGAAGCCTCGGCCAAAGACCAGGCGAAGGGTGCGGTCGCTCTGTACCAGACCATGTCCGATCTGATGACCGCCAACGGCGGAGAAATGGAAGTTCCTGTTATGCAACACTGCCATCACTCAAAGGGGGGAGCATGCTGAGAGGACTGTACGGAAAGCTGATTCGGAGATTTGACCCGTGGGCCAAGAGCAAACGGCTGGCCGACAAACGGGCCGTGTGCAACTTCCTGAAGGAGATTCGCGGCGGCAGAACGATGCCCGACCAGCTCACCGGGGCGCCTGAAGCGAGGGCCAGCAAATGAGCCCGGCGGCGGCGCGCGGCGAGTTCCAGGGCTGTGGTCCGGAGTGGGCCTGCGACCAGTACGGCGTCGCGGATCACGATTACAACGGCTGTACGGAGTGCCAGGAGAGGTTCCAGACCTACTTGGCCGCTAAAAAAAGCATGGATCAGCTGGGGCTTTTGCCCACGGCAAGGAGGGCTGCATGACCAAGGCGGACATTGCAGTGGAGGGTATGATCAAGCGCATCGGGACCGATCCCAGGCTGGCTTACCTGGTGGGCCCCGCGACCCAGACATACATGGACCTGACCGACGCCTACGCGGAGATCAAGGGGGTCGATCCGGACGTGTTCCGGCAGAGTTTCGAGGCGGCGCTGCAGGTGCAGAGATTGCCTGCGCGCAAGGATATCCCGGCTCGCAAGAGCCAAACAGAGGCAAAACCACAACCACGAAAGGAGCAAAAAAGCATGAAGACAGCACAGGTAGCGATCGAAGTACCGGCGGGGTTCCGCCAGAACGGCAAGGGCCACTTGGTTCCGGAACACCTGATTTCGCCGGTGGAGCAGATGACCGACGACCTGGTCACCGAACTGGCAGCAAAGTGGCGCTCGCTGAGCGAGACGATCGCCGAATTCAAGCAGACCACCTTCGGCGACGTCCACGCGTTGCTCGGCACCATCAACGAGGAGTTCCAGGTCAAAAAAGGCGGCGAGAAGGGGAACGTTCAGCTTTTCTCCTATAACGGCGGCTACAAGCTGCTGGTAGCCGTAAACGAGAAGATCGGCGTCGGCCCCGAGCTGCAGGCATGTCTGGAGAAGATCCGGGAATGCGTCCAGGTGTGGAAGGAGGGTGCTAAGCCCGAACTGATCGTGCTGCTGGATGAGCTCCTGGCACCCAATGGCAAGGGGAGCGTAAGCATCGGCAAGCTCCTGGAGGTGAAGCGCTACAAGTTCGATAGCGACGATTGGCGCATGGCCATGAAGGCGTTAGATGAGTCGCTGCGAGTGGTTGGCAGCAAGCAGTACCTGAGGCTCTACGAACGCAACGAATCCGGCGCCTACATCGCGATCCCGCTCGACATAGCGGCGCTGTAGGAGGCCTCCATGACATGCCCGAAATGCGGGTCAACTGACAACAGAACAGACCGGGGCATCCCCGGTCTGGTTTTTATCGCCTGCAACAGCTGCGAAGCCGTCCTGGCGCCAGCGGTTGCGGCTGCAGACAGGAGGAGGTAATGGCCCGGAAACAGCCCACCCTGCAGCAGCTGCAGCAGGTAATAGACGACTGGAACGCCAAGCACGCGATCGGCGTCGCCGTTGTCGTGAAACGCGGCAACCAGGACTTTCACACCAGGACGATCAGCCCAGCCAGGGTCTTAGAAGGTCACACCCCCGTCATCTGGGTCGAAGGCCTTTCCGGCTGCTACGCCCTGGACAAGGTATCGGCCATCAAAAGCCAGGAGGATTAAAGATGCGAAACGATCATTTTGCCGGCGTCGACAAAATGATCGTCATCCCGGCGTGGCGGCCGGGGTCTGATGAGCAGCCGCGGGGAGATGAGGTCAACCGATATGAAGGGCAAATCGAAAAGTCACGTTGAGGTCGTAGCCGTGTGCAGCTATCACGGCAGATTTCAGCAGAAGAAAAAGCTGAACAAGAATCAGTCGGAGTCTGGCGCGGCTGTCACCGGGTATTACAACGCTGTCGTCTGTCCTCAGTGCCGCCATTGGGCGAAGATCATCTCCCAGGAGATCGTCACCGTGCCAGTGGCGCCGGGCAAAGGAGCCCAGGGGAGTCTGTTATGAGAACGGTGACGCTACCCTACTATGTCGACACCCGCCCGGCACCCGACAAGGCGCGAGCGCCGGAAAGCGACATCGAGCGCTTCATGGCGGCCGCCAATCTCTTCGGCTGCGAACTGCTCGGCGCGCGGATCACGCCGCGACAGTGCGAGATCAACAGAGGACAGGCTCTCTACTCCTGCAGCAAGTGCATCCAGGAGCGGCCGGATAACAAGGCCGAGAAGCTGGTCAAGCGCGCCAAGCGGGGCAAGGGTGACAACCCGAACAGCCCCTGGCGAGATACCCGGACCTACCCGCTTGAGCCGCCTAAAGCGGACCAAAGCCAGTCAGGTCAGGTCAGGTCAGGTCAGGTCAGGTCAGGTCAGGTCAGGTCAGGTCAGGTCAGGTCAGGTCAGGTCAGGTCAGGTCAGGTCAGGTCAGAGACGCCGACGCTTGACGCGGTAACGCTCCAAATCCTGCAGATCATGGCGGAGAAGTACCATTGCGCGGCAGCGAGGCAGATCTTGAAGGGGGGACCGTGGACTGGACAATCGTAGCTTTACCATTGAGTTTGGCAATAGTTGTCGGCTGGTTCATCAGCTGGCTTGCATCGAGGTAGCAAACAAAACCAGCCCCTGCAGCTGCTCATCACCATCAATTCATCTGTTGCGGGACAGAACATGGGTATCCAGAGCGGTTGCAGGGGCGGGGAGGTGATCCATGGAGCGTAAAAAGGACGAAGAAATATGCTCGGAAATGTTTCGGGCATGTGTTTTTAACGACGAAGCAGAGGCAAAGCAGTGGTGCTGCGACTACCCGGATAAATGTGGCACCAATGTGCCAGGGCAACGGCTGCAAGACCAGTTAAACGGGGGTTAAACCATGGCTTCAACAAATTTTAAAAAGCGGACTCCCGAGCAGCAGTGGAATAGCGATCGCTCCCGGATTCATGCGCTCCTGGGCAACGTCAAGAAGGCCCGGCCGGAGTACTCCGACGAAAACTACCGGGACACCATCAGCATCATCAGCAAAGGCCGCTGCGAGTCCTCGAAAGAGTTGACGCCGGCCGAGCGGATCACCCTGATCGAGCAGCTGACCGAGCTGGCCGGCGAGGCAGTGCCCAAGAAGAAAGGCACCTGGACCAAGAAGGGCTATCCGAACCGGCCCACGAACATGGACACCCCCGGCGAGTCCCGTGACGCGCAGCTGGGCAAGATCGAAGCGCTGTTGACGATCGGCGGCTTGTCCTGGGCGTACGCAGACGGTATCGCCAAACAGATGCGGCTGGCGGACAAGGTACAGTGGGTCCCGGCCAAGGATCTCTTCCGCATCATCACCGCCCTTACAAAGAAGGCCCAGAAGGAAAACTGGGACCTGAGCGGAGCACGATAATGCCAAAACAGAGCACCACACTCACGGAGATCCGGGAGCACATCCTGGAGGACCTGGTCAAAGAGATCGGCATGCCGCGAGCCGAGGCCAACTCAATCGCTTTCTGCGTAGTCGGCACCATCCGGAAGAAATGGGGCGGTTGCGAGGGGATCTACATCCCCAACTCGGACCAGCTGGAGGAGCGCGACTGGAAGATGTGGGAGATGTTCAACGGTTCGAACTATGACGAAGTGGGTCAGGCGTTCGAACTCACCGGCCGGCAGGTTCGCAACCGTATCCGGATCATCCGGCCGATCGCCGAGAAGCGCGACCAGGCCGGGCTGTTTGACAGCTACCTGGCAGAGGCAGGGTGACATGGAGGTGACCGAGTGAATGGCCGGAATCGAGTTGTGGGCACAGCACGAACGAGGGGTTAAACCCGTGGGAGGATATGCGATGTGGTACAGAGTTTTTGCAACGAGTGCAGTGGTAATGCTTCTGTTGATATTGGCCTGCCAGATTGAGGGTGACACTGACAGATACCCTGATTGGCTGAAGGGCATCTTGGGTCTAATTGTGATTGTGGATTCCATCACGTTAGTTGTTTCAATGTTCGCGTCAATTTGGGTTTAAACCAAAAAAGGAGAGAGGCAATGGCCAAGAAGTTGCGGTGTACCTATGAAATGGAAATCGACGTGGAGTTTGAGAATCCAGAGGCGGCGAAAGCCTACTTCATTGACGGGGAGTGGAAAACCGTCTTCTACAGGCTCGATGACCTCCAGGAGGTGGCGGAACACCTGTCATTGTGTTTCCACAACGAACACGACAGGTGGGACAGCGAGGCCAAGTCATTCCGTCGCGACATAGAGGGGTATGGCCGGTATTTCAAACAGGCCGACGGCACGTACAAAGTGGACGCCGCTTCTGCCGCAGAGATCGGCACGATGATAACGGTGGCCTACGAGTCTGAATTGGACAACGCCGGGACCTACGAGGTTTGACATGCTCTATGAATTGCGGCCCCGCAAGAAGGCTCTGGCAGCTGTGGCGGTGAAGCTATGAGAGCAACGCGCCGCTATCTGGTTTACCCGTCAGCGACAGCCAAGCAGTTTATGTGTGTCTGTGCGGCCAGAGATGAACGTCATGCGCTGAAAATAGCACGTCAATTGTTCCGGCTGGAGCGGGACGCATATGCCCGGCTGGAGTCGGCCTAACAACCCTTTATGCCGGTAATGATCAGCGTGATACCAATGATGAACAACGGCAAAAACGCTAAAAGAATAATCAGGTAATCAGATTTGCTCATTGAAACGTTCTCCTGACTGAGTGTTGGAAATTGCAAATTAACTATAAATTATTTTTATGTCAAGACATAACGGTTTTCGAGCTGGCCGCGCCAGCGGACGAGCGAGGGGTTAAGCAGCGCATCTTAGGAGGGATTATGAGCAAGGATTCGGAACGCTGGATAAAGGAAGCAAAGGAGAACCTGAAGGATCACCAGTTCAAGCAATTGGCCTCCTGGGGTGAAGGTGGCAGCGAGGTGTGGGAGTGCTCCCGTCCCGGTTCGAGCTGCTACGCCTTTACTATCTGCATCACCCGGATGGGGATCGCCGTGGTCGGAGACATCGACGGTCTCACCTTCAACGTCGGCAGCAACTACGGAATGCCCTTTCTGGCCGGAAACGACGTGGGCTACTACATCCACTCGAAACTGGAGGCTTCTTGCAAAGAGAAGGAGCTGAACCGTGAGCGCTACTTTGAGTGGGTAGCGAAATGCGTCATCAGGTACATGGCTGACAAATATTTGGACGAGCTGAGAGAGAGGAAGGTCGCTATACCGGACTGGCTCACTGAAGACGCTGACCCGTGCCACAAAGATTTTGAGCGGCTGAAGGACTTCGTATACCGCGTATGGTACGGCCTTGAGGCTGGGGATGACCTTTGGGATTGGTTTTATGCCTGTCACAACACCCTGGATGCGGCCGACGGGACGGCAGAGATCCACGAGGCTTACAGCCTTCATGATCTGGATGGCGTGGACTTCGACTGGTGCGATGCTCCTGACTTTGAGAAGCCGAGAGAAAGCTTGATGGTTCGCCTCCACATGGTCAACGAGGCGGCGAAGCGGATCATGGAAGGCCAAGCGGAGGCAATGGCGGTCGGAGCGGCTGCTTAACGAATTTAGCTCACCGGCTTGCCGGTGGAGCGGGTGTTAAACCCGCAAGGAGGAGGGATGGCAAAAACGTTGATTTGCCCGACATGCAGCAAGGTGACCTTTGATCCGCAGCATGTCTACGAAAACAGCTTGCAGATAAAATGCCCTGAATGCGGGGCTTGGTCGTCTTCCGCCGAGTGGAAAACGGTGGAGCAACTTCAGGCCGGGGTGAGGCAGCTTAAGGTGGATTGCGAATGCCACCGCGTCCAGGCTGTTGATCGTGGCAACTCCTACCAACAGTCGGTGGCCGAGGTGGAGCGGCTGAAGGCTGCGCTACAACAAATAATCGATGCCGGCGAAAGCGGGAGCAATTTCCCACAAGACGGTCGCATGTTCGACATTGCCAAGTCAGCTCTGGCAGAGGCGGTGCGGCCATGAAATGGATCAGCGTAGAAGACAGGCTTCCCAAAGAAGGCACAGAGGTCACGGTCTACATGATTGGCGGCGCTATCCGGCAGGTCGTCAAAGATAAACGTTTCGGTGGCTGGAAATCTCCGAATTGCGGCGGGTGGCAGCAGGAAACCAGCGCGTTTATCACCCACTGGACCCGCGCTAAGTTGGTCCGGCCTGTCGGCGGGTCGTGGGCGGGCGGGCCGGATGATGCACCCTGGCATGTTAAAGAGGTGCGGTCATGAGCGGAGACAAGCCTACCACGCCTACTGAGTGGCATGAATGGCGCGAGCAGTTACGCAAGAAGAATGGCTTCCTGGTCTTATCGAAGCGGGACAGGGCAATCATCGATCAGCTGATAGTTGATAAGACTCTGTCTCTCGGACCGAGGAATCCGCCTCGCCCCCCAGGGGATAACCCGAGGGCATAGGACGGTTTAACTTGTGAGTATCCCGCCACATGGCGGGATAGCAGCCGAGGGCGATCAGCCCGCAAACCCGCACCATCACCCGCTTTTATGGCGGATAATGAAAACGCAAAAGCCGCCGGAAAAGGGATGACAATGACAGCACTTGCCGAGTTTATCAAAGAGCACGATGTAGAGCTGAGCAAAGAAACCCTTGACCTCGCCAGGATGTTCCCTGGCCAGAAAGTCTACTGCCAAGGCATGGACGGCGGCCGCTGCGCGTTGTGGCTGCAGATCGGCGGCGGCGCCCACACCATGATCGGCTACGGCCTTCCGGACCAAGCCCTGGAGCAGGCGAAGGCCGCGCTCGATGAGCTCCACCTCCAGGCGCAGGCCGGCATCGAATGGTTCATCAAGAGCCGGTCGGAGCGTAAAGAGGTTGACCTGAAGACCTAACTGCGATATAAGGCGCAGGATGCACACACCACAGCCCCCTAACCTCACGGTTCAGGGGGCTTTTTCTTTTGAAACGTTTCAACTGATCAAACCCGCCCCGCCTCTGTATAGTCCCCCCTGCCATTGAAGTTCCCCTTGACCGGCCGCCTCGGGACTTGTCCCCCCCGAGGCGGCCACCACTCATTCAAACGAGGTGACCATGTCCAATGATCTGATGTCCCTGCGCCGGAGAGAGCTCCTGCGCGTCCTTCCGTTTCTTGCCCTGTTCGGCCTCACGCTCTTCTTCTACAAAGGAGACTACGAGCAATTCGTCGGTGCCGTCAACATCCTGAGCATCGTCAGCCTGGTCGCCCTTTTCGGGCACTACGTCCGGAAAACGCTTTTCCCCTACGCGAACCTGCAGGTGGCATGGACCCAGGCGGTCATGAATCAGAACATGCCGGCGGCTGTGGTCTACGTGGCCAAGATAGCCTTCCTGTTCGGCCTGATCTGGCTGGCAGCCTCCTTCATCACCCCCCGCGCCGCCAATGCGGCCAGCGAGCCCTCCGCCAAAGCCAAGCGCTACTTGCCGGTCCTGAAGACAGCCATCGACAAACACTGGCCGGCCGCGCCCATGCGCCACTACATCGCCGGACAAATCGAGCAGGAGAGCGCCGGCTGGCAGGAACGGGCCGAGATGAAGGGTAAAGAGAACGGCAAGCTGCGCGAATACGGCTTCGGCTTAGGACAGATCACCATCGCCTACAATAAGGACGGCTCCGAGCGGTTCAACAACTTCGTTGCCGCTCAGCGCCTCTTCAGGGACTGGAAGTGGGAGGACCGCTTCAACGTCAAGTACCAGCTGGGCTACGCGGTGGTCACCAACCGGGGCAACTTCAGGCAGGTCTCCCGGCTCATGCGCGATGACGACTCCCGCTGGCGCGCCTCCCTGGTCGCCTACAACGCCGGCTACGGGACCGTGCTGCAGCGCCGCGCCCTGGCGATCCGCTCCGGAGTGCCTGCCGATCGGTGGGTGGGCGGACTCGACCAGGTCGCCATGGGATATGAACAAAAGCTCCTCTACGGCCGCCCCCTGGTCAAGATGCGCAACGAGTACCCGCGCATCATCTGCGACGTCCGCGCTCCCAAATACAGGCGGTGGGTATGATGGCGCCGCTGAATGCCCTAGCCGGTGCCGTGACCCTCCGGATCACCCTCTACGTCTGCGCCGCGCTGCTGCTCCTGTCTATCGTGCTCGGGGGGTGGCTCAAGGTGACCATGCTGCAGCGGGATAAGGCCCGCGCCGACAATGCCGGGTGGTCGGCGATGGCGAAGCTGCAAAACCAGGCGGTGGAGCAGTGGCAAGAGAAAGCCGAGGCCCAACAGCTGAGAGCGGCGGACGCCCAGTCGGAATCGGTCCAGATACGCAACGCAAGCCGCAAGGAGGTCGCAAAGATCATGTCGGCGCAGGTCCCGTCCAAGTGTCCGGACGCGGTCCAGTGGGGAGCGATCGAGGCGGCGAAGCTTGCCGAGCTGTGGGAGGAAAACCAATGAGGCGCTTTGCCGTCATCGCCGCCCTCGCCGGCCTGCTTTGCGCCTGCAGCCATCACCCCGATATCGTCCAGGTTCCGTTGGCCGTGCCCTGTCCGGAACCGCCGGCGATCGCCCGCCCGCATCTGCCTGCGGTCGACCTGAACGCATACACGCCGCCCGACCAGGTGATGAAGGCCCTGGTCGCCTCGCTGGAGATCCTGAAGGGGTATGCGGGCGAACTTGAGACCCTGCTGAACGGATACCGGCCGCGTACCGGAGACAGGTGACATGGACGAAATCGATCAGGCTCAGGAAATAAACGAACGGCACCTGGAGATAGCTCTCGAGGAGCACCGAAAACGCCAGCCCGCTGGAGAGAGCAATATCCGTTGCGAGGATTGCCGGGAACCGATACCCGAAGCCCGGCGTGAGGCCGTAGCCGGATGCCGGCGGTGCATTGATTGTCAAACACTACTCGAACACTGGAGCGCACTGCAATGAACTACGCCGCCGGGCAGTTTTACCTCAACCTCGTCATCACCCTGGTCAACCTGATTTTCGGCGTCTACGTCATCTGGACCAACAGGGAGAAAAACAGAAACGCGCGATTCCATGCAGTCGAGACCAGGATGTCAAAGGCCGAGACAGCGGTGGACGTCATCCCGGAAGTGAAAGCGGACCTGAAAAAGCTCGACGTTCGTGTCATCGAAGCCGAGCGGGCGGTGGCCGCGATGCCGGTCTGCGCCAACCATCACCGTATGGAGTCTAACGACAAGCAGCTCTTCGTGCGGCTCGATGACCTGCATGGAGACGTGCGCGAGATGGTCGGCGGCGTTAAAGGCCTGACCAACCAACTGAGACTAATCAATGAACATCTGTTGAAAGGAGGAAAGTGATGGAATTCGCGGACCTGCTGACCGAAGACGAACGTCTGGTCATCCTGCGCGCCCTGGAGAAGGATCTCGGTTACAGCCACAACGAGTCGATTCTGCACTCGGTAGTGGAGCGCTACGGGCACGCCTGCAGCCGGGATAAAGTCCGGACGCACCTGACCTGGCTGCAGGAACAGGGGCTGTTGACGCTGAAGACGGTCGGCACGATCTACGTCGCCACCATCACCCAGCGCGGCGCCGACGTCGCCACCGGCCGGGCCGTCGTCCCGGGCGTGAAACGTCCCAGCCCGGGGGCCTGATCATGGCCAAGGTAGGACGTGGACAGCAACGGAGCGTGGACCTGATCCCTGATGACGTGAAGGCGACCCTTGACGCATATCTGCGCGACAAGAAGCTCTCCCAGATCGAGGCCACCCGGCGCACCAACATGATCCTGGAGGAGCTGGGCCATCCGGTTCGTCTCACCAAGTCGGCTGTCAACCGCTACTCCCAGGACATGGAAGAGGTCGGCGCGCAGCTGCGCGAGTCCCGGGAGGTGGCCCAGCAGTGGATAGGCGCCCTGGGGTCGGTACCTCAAGACGACGTGGGCCTGCTGGTTGTCGAAATCATCCGGTCCCTCTCCTTCGATATCACGATGATGGTGCGTAAAGGGAAGATCGATGCCGACAAGGTCCCTGAAATTGTGAAGACGCTGAATACCATGGCGCTGACCCAGATGAGGATCGAGAAGGCGACTTCGGACAACGTCAAGCGTGCCCGAGAGATTCGGAAGCTGGCCATCGAAGAGGTTAGCGAGGTGATCGAGAAAACCGCGGTGCAGCAAGGGATGAACGCAGAGCAGGCCGCGTTCTGGCGCAACAAAGTTCTGGGAGTCCAGTAAATGGTGACAGAGGTGGCGAAGACTCCCGGCGATGTGATCCGGATACTCGACCCGGAGGAACTCCCCCCGAGCGTGCGCGACCTCCCCGAAGGGCTGGACCCGCTTGCCGACGGCGTGCTTATGGCGCATCAGCGCGAATGGCTCAAGCAGATCCACGAGTTCGACCTGAACATAGCCGAGAAGGGGCGGCGTACCGGCATCACCTACGCCACCGCCCTGGATGACTCCATCACCGCCTCCAGTAACAAAAGAGCCGGCGGAGACAACGTTTATTATGTGGGCGATACCAAGGAAAAAGGCCTGGAGTTCATCGGCTACTGCGCGGCGATGTCCAAGATCATGGCCATGGCCATGGCCGACGGCTGGAACGGCATCGAGGTCTTTCTCTTCGAGGACCAGCAGGAAGACGGCACCAGCAAGCAGATCACCAGCTATCGCATCCGCTATGCCTCGGGGTTCCAGATCGTGGCGCTCTCCTCCAACCCGGCTAACATCCGCGGTCTGCAGGGGATCGTGAATATCGATGAGGCCGCCTTCCACAAGAACGTTCAGGCCGTCATCGACGCCTGCCTGGCGCTGCTCATTTGGGGCGGCAAGGTACGCATCATCAGCACGCACAACGGCATGAAGAACGCCTTCAACCAGCTGATCAGGGATGCCCGCGCCGGCCTGAACGCCTTCAAGGTCTTTCACTGCACCTTTGACGCCGCGGTGGAGAACGGTCTGTACGAACGGGTCTGCCTGGTCAAGGGGTGGACGCCGACTCCCGAGGCCAAGCAGAAGTGGTACGACGGCATCATCAAGGGCTACGGCAGCAACGTCGCAGCCAAGAAAGAAGAGCTCGATGCCATTCCCCGGGAAGGCTCCGGCGTGGCGATTCCCGGCGTGCTGGTCGAGCAGGCCATGAAGGAAGTCCGGCCGGTGCTGCGCCTCGTGCTGGAAAGCGACTTCGTCTCCAAGGGGATGCGCTACCGCGACTCCTGGATAGAGGACTGGATCCGTGTCCACGTCAACCCGGTCCTGGAAATGCTCGACAAGGCACGCCAGCACAGTTTCGGTTCGGACTACGCTCGCTACGGCGACTTTGCCGTTTTCGGTCCCATGACCATCGAGCAGGATCTGCGCCGCCTGGTTCCGTTCATCCTGGAGATGAAGAACATACCGACCCGGCACCAGCAGCAGATCCTCTGGCACATCATCGACCATCTGCCCAAGTTCAGAAACGGCGCCATGGACGCCACCGGCAACGGCTACACCCTGGCCGAGTACACGGCGGACAAGTACGGCCGGCCGCGCATCATGGAGATCAAGCTGAGCGATGCCTGGTACCGGGAGAACATGGGGCCTTTCCAGCAGGCATTCGAGGACGGCCTGTTAGATATCCCCAAAGACGCCGACATACTGAACGACGTGCGAGCCCTGGAGCTGATCGACGGCATCATCAAGCTTCCCAACCTGCGCGTCCAGGACACCAAGGATGCCGAGTTCAAACGACACGGGGACGGCGCGATCATGCTGGCCCTGGGTTACTACGCCACCCGGCAGGACAACGCACCGATCGAGTTCCAGACCGCCGGCTCGACTGATTTCAGGGTCGGCTACGGCGGCAGCATGAACAACTTCATGCGCTCATAGGGAGTAGTCAATGGCCAGCAAACGCAAGATCCGCCGCAAGCAGTGCAGCGGCAAACAGCGCTTCCAGAACCACGTCGAAGCGTGCGACGCCATGCACGGCCTGATCAGGAGCGGCCGCAAGCGCGGCGGCTGGGTGCACGTCTACAAATGCCAGTTTTGCAAGGGTTACCATTTCGGCCATGCGCCGTTACAGAGGTCATAAATGGCAGTTGAAAAACAAAAGCCCGAGATGAACGAAATTGCAGTCGCCGGCGACATGGACATGTTCCAGGGGTTCCTGAACATCATCGAGAACCCCGACAAGGTACTCAACCTGGAGTGCGGCGGCGACATCACCGTCTATGACGACATCGGGCGCGACCCCCGGATCTCCTCCAACCTCGGCACCAGGGCGCGGGCCGTGGTCGGCAAGGAATGGCTGGTGGTCCCCTTCTCCCAGGAAGCGATCGACATCAAGGTCGCCGACTACGTGCAGAAGGTTTTCCTCGACTTCCCGTTCGACCGGGCACGCCGTCCGGTATTGCGCGGTGGTTCCCTCAAGGGGTTCGCGGTATCCGAGATCATGTGGGATCACAGCGAAGGGGACACCTTCATTTACGACATGCGCTACCGCCACCAGCGGCGCTTCCATTATGACAAGGAGGGCCAGCTGTTCCTGAAGACCATGGAACACCCGATGGGGATGAACGTCACGATCCGCGACGGCCTGCCGCTCAAGAAGTTCCAGTCGGTCACCTTTGGCGACGAGGCGGAGACTCCTTACGGCTGCGGCCTGGGCAGGGAGCTGTACTGGCCCTGGTGGTTCAAGAAAAACGGGATACGCCTTTGGCTCATGTTCTGCGACAAGTTCGCGGCACCGACGGTCAAGGGGGAATACGACCCCGGCGCCACCCCGGAGGATCAGGCCAAGCTCCTCTCGGCAGCCCATGCGGTTCACTCCAACTCGGCAGTGATCTATCCGAAGGGTATGAGCCTCGGCCTGATCGAGGCGGCGCGATCCGGCGCCATCACCACCTATCGCGAGCTGACCGAGTTCATGAATGAAGAGTCCACCATCTGCATTCTGGGCCAGACGGCGACCACCACCGGCACCGCTGGCAAGATGGGCAACGAGGATGCCCAGGAGAACGTCAAGGACGACATTATAAAGGCCGATGCCGACGCGCTCTGCGAGCACTACAACGCACGCGAGGGGGTGATCCGCTGGCTGGTCGATTACCAGTTCCCCGGCCACGGCCGCTACCCCAAGATCTGGATCGACTGTGAGAGGGGCGAAGACAAGAAGACTCTGGCCGAGCGCGACGACAAGCTCTCCTCCGCCATGGCGCGTAGCAACAAGCGGTTGACCACCGGATATTTCGTGCGGGTCCACGGCCTGGAAGAAGATGACATCGAGGAGATCCCGAAAGAGAATACTCCGCCGGCGCCGAAAGCCCCGGAGCCTGGCACCGTCTCCTTTGCCGACCCCGCGGGCTCGGAAACCTTTCCGGACCAGGTCGTGGTGGACGCGCTGCTCGGGCTGGTCACGCCGGAGACCCTGCAGAAGCAGATGGGGCCGATCCTGGCGCCGATCATCACGGCGCTGCAGAAATCGGGCAACACGGAGGAGGCGATGCAGGGGATCGTGGACGCCTATCCGGACATGGACGGCACGGCCCTGGAGAAGCTCCTGACCAACCTGATCTTCATTTCGGAGATCATGGGACGGCTCGATGCCGGAAATTGACGTCGCCAATCTGTTCGGGCGCGAGCCGGAACAGGTCGTGGAGTACCTGAAGCAGAAGGGATACACCTTCAGCTGGCGCTGGCAGGATACGCTTGAGGCCGCACACGCCCGGGCCTTCACGGTGGCGAAAGTGATGCGCCTGGACATCCTCCAGGACATCCGGGACTCCCTGGACCGGGCCATCCGGGAAGGTCGCACCTTCGAGCAGTTCCAGCGCGAGCTGATGCCGACCCTCAAGACCAAAGGGTGGTGGGGCAAGGTGATGGTGGGAGACGGCGCCGGCGGCGGCGAGGTGGTGCAGCTGGGCAGTCCGCGTCGGCTGCGCACCATCTACGACGTCAACCTACAGACCGCCAATCAGGCAGGGCGCTACAAGTCGCAGTGGGAGGATCGGGAGAACCGCCCCTACTGGATGTACGTGGCGATCCTGGACGGCCGCACCCGGCCGCTGCACCGGGCGCTGAACGGCAAGGTGTTTCGTTGCGACGATCCGTTCTGGGACTATTTCTATCCGCCCAACGGCTGGAAGTGCCGTTGCCGGGTACGTGCGCTCAGCGCTGCCGAGGTGGAGAGCCTGGGACTGACTGTCGAGAGCTCGGCAGGGAACCTCTCCTTCAAGGACGTGCTCCTCGATGCCAAGACCGGCGAGGCGATCGAGGTCGCGGTGTACAAGGGGACAGACGCCGGCGGCCGCGCGTTCACCGTCTCTCCGGATGCCGCCTGGAGCTACAACCCGGGTAAAGCCGCCTGGCAGCCGAATTTGGACTTGTACGATCACCAGGTGGCGGTCAAATACCTCGAGGGCGGCTTGACCGGCCCGGACTACCGGATGTTCTTCGAGCAGAGGACTGCCGGCAACTTTCCGGTTGCGGTCCTGGATGAAGGGTTCCAGGCAACCATCGGGGCGAAAAGCCAGACGGTCTACCTGTCGGACCAGACGCTGGCGAAGAACCTGATTGCGCATCCGGAACTGAGCATCGCCGATTACCAGCAGCTGCCGCAGATAGTCAGCATGGCACAGCTGATCGTCCAGGACGGTGATCAATCCCTGGTATTCGTCAAGCGTGACGACAAGATCTACCATGCCGCGATCAAGGCGACCAAGAGCGGGAATGGCCTTTTCCTGACATCGTTCAGATTTACCAGCGAGGCGGATATGGAGCGGGTGAAGAAGAGGGGGACGGTTCTGATGGACGAAATGGGGAAGTAAGGCTGGCTCCGGGTGGGGCTCCCTGGCACCCACACATGATCCGCTTCTTTCGAGCGTTCTACGGCCGGGAGATTCACCGTGTTTCCGAAGCCTACACGCAGCTTAGCATTTTCAGAGGAACAGTCAAGACATGTTTAAGGTACTGCCGCAAGGCCTGGACGAACAGATCGCCCGCATCAACGTAGCGATCAGCCGGGGCGAGAACATGACCCCGCTGATGCGCCGCATCTCCGGCATCCTGGGCAGCGGCTTCGAGCGGAACTTCGCGGCCGAGGGACGGCCTGCCTGGCCCGACCTCGCCCCGTCGACCAAGAAGGCCCGGGCGCGCAAGGGGAAATGGCCCGGCCAGATCCTCCAGGTGTCGGCAGCGGGTTTGGCCTCCTCGGTCCAGGAGTTCTTTACCGCGACCACGGCGGGCGCCGGCACCAACAAGTTCTACTCCGCCATCCAGCATTTCGGCGGCACCATCGTCCAGCATCCCCGGAGCCAGAAGGTCTACTTCCGGGCCGACGAAAAGACCGGCGTGATCGGCAACCGGTTCGTGCGAAAGAGCAAGTCGAACTTCTCGCAATGGGCCACCTCCGGTACCCGGACCATCACCATCCCGGCCCGACCCTTCGCGGCGATCACCGCGCAGGAAGTCCTCGAGATCGAGGTGGCCACACTGGATTTTCTGACCATGCGCTGAGGCGGCCAAATTTGCCCTGTGGCGGGTAGGTGCCAGCTAGGGTAGCCGAAAATGCTGCGCGCCCGCTACAGGCAAATTTAAGCGGGTGTTAAACGCTACTATCATGAGCGGTCCGGACCCCGGATTTTAATAATTGAAACGTTTCAACTGATCAAGGCGGTTCGGAAGGGATATAAGAAGCGGAGCCCGGTGCAGCCGGGCTCCGGGAAAGCGTCTCAGCAAGCTCCGCCGAGTCCCACAAAGGAGGATGCATGGCAAAGAAAATCAAGATGCTCAAGCCGGGCACGTTTAAGGACATGAAGGGAGTTGTGGTGAACCTGAGCGAGGCGGACCTGCAAGCGAGCGCGGCCGCCTACGACCCGGCTCTCTACGCGGCGCCCATGGTGATCGGCCACCCCGAAGCGAACCACCCGGCCTATGGGAAGATCGGCGGCATCGACTTCTCGGAAGGCTTTCTGAACGGCGACCCGGCCATCCACGACTCGAACTTCGAGCGCATCGTGAACGGCGGTTACTACGATCGGGTGTCGCTCTCCCTGTTCTCCCCCACGGCCCCGTCCAACCCAAAGCCCGGCGTCTGGTACCCGCGTCACCTCGGGTTTCTCGGCGCCATGGCCCCGGCGGTCCCGGGACTCGGCACGGTCAGCCTGGCGGCGGAGGAGGAGGGCGTGGTCAGTCTTTCGGTCAACCTGGGCGACTGGAACGACCGCACCATCGCCCGGATGTTCCGGAACGTGAAGAACTTCCTCATCGATAAATTTTCTAAGGAAGAAGCGGACCAGGTCCTGAACGAGTGGGACCTGGAACAAATCACCGAGGACGCGCTCCGCCCGGAGCCGGCCCCATCGACCGTCGAAACATCATTCGCAGAAGGAGAAGGAGAGGCTATGGATGCAAAACAGAAGGAAGAGCTGGAACGGCGCGAGGCGGCCGTCACGAAGGGCGAGGTCGAGCTGAAAACGAAGCAGAAAGAGAAGGGCCACGGTGACAACGTTGCTTTCGCCGATGGGCTGGTTCAGGCCGGCAAGTTGCTACCGGCGAAGAAGGCAGAGGTCGTCGCCGTTCTCGATTTCGCCGCCGGCATCACTGAGGGTGACAGCGTCTCATTCGGCGACGGGGACGCGAAGCAGACCAAGACGCACCTGCAGATCCTGCAGGACCTGTTCAAGGACCTGCCCAAGCAGATCGAGTTCGCCGAGCTCGGTGGCGGCGAGGCGCCCGGCAAAACCGGCGGCGCGATTCCGACCGACTTGTCCAAGCACATCTAAGCCGGCGGGCACCCCCAGCCCATCAACGCACTTAAAGGAGATGAAATGACCATCAAAGGAAAAGTCGGAAGCTTCACCCGCTCCGAGGAGCGCGCCCGGATCGCCGGGCATGACCCGGTCGTCCTCGCCGGCCAGCTCCCCGCCGCCGACGGCGTTTACCCCTGCGGCCTGCTGCTCACCCGCAGCGCGGCAAACGTATTGATCGCCCTGACGCTGATCGCGGCCGAAGTGCTCGCGACCGGCGCCGGCAATGTCAAGGCCTACGCCGCCACCCTCGCGGAGTTCCCGGTAGAGCCCGGCACCCTCGTCATCACCGACGGCGTCGAAACTTTCACCGATGACGGCTTCGGCCATCTCACCGGCGACGCCGGCGGCACCGGCACCATCAACTACCTGACCGGCGACTATGCAATCGAGTTCGCCGTCAACGTGCTCCTTGCCTCCGACATCGAGGCGGACTACACCACCGCCTTCGCCGGCGTCCTCGACGAAGAGGTCGATACCGCCGAGTCCGAATCCGGGCTCTACGTGGCGCACGGCACCGTGGACAGCAACGTCCTCAAGGTCGGCAAGGTGGCCAAGGCCGAGCCGACCGCGGCGCTCTTGATGCTGATGCAGAAAAAAGGCGTCTATCCGAAGTAAGTAGCGGCCGAATGAATCCGGGCGAATGATTATTCGCCCCTACAGGGAGATCAATCACATGAAGAACTTTTTTGCAGTTTGCTCCGTTTGGCTCGGCCTGCTTCTCTTGGCCGTTCTGGTGATGCCGGATGCCCCGGCGGTCGCCGCCGATATCCCGGGAGGCGCACTCTTCGTGGCACCCATGCTGGCAGCCGGCTTCCTGAACATCCGGGGCCTCTACAGCCGGGAAGCGATCATCAAGTACCTGACCGGCCTTCCCTTGATCGAGACGGTGGTCATGGACAGCATCTTCACCTTCCGCCCCCAGCATCCGCTTGCCCTGATCGGTGCCGACACCATTAATAGCGTGGCCCGCGCCATGCCTTTGGCGCGACGGGGCGGCAGGTCCATCACCGTCCCCGGCAGCTCCGGGGCGACGGGATTCTACGAACCGTTCCCCATCCACCCGGACATATTCGTCAGCGGTGTTGACCTGAACAACCTGAAAGTGATCCAGGGGAACCAGGCCGGCCTCGATGCCTGGGCACAGGGGAAGACCGACATACTGCGCCGTACCGTCCGCGCCACGACCGAAGCGCTTTGTGCCGTCTCCCTCACCGGAAAGATCCAGTGGCCGGTGCAGCTCGAGGGTGGTGGCTTCGAGACCTACGAGGTGGACTTCGGCGCCATCCAGACCTTCGCCCCCGCGGTCAAATGGTCCGACGGCGCCGCGAAGCTCAAGGACGTGTTCCTGACCCTGCGCGGCATGCACAAGAAGCTCAAGGAAAAGGGTTACGGCGGACGGGTCGAGTTCTGGGCCGGCGAGACCGCCTACAACACCCTCTTCGCCCTGGCCGAGGGGTTCGTCTCCACGGCGCAGCTCACGGTGGCCATCAGTGACGCGGGCATCAACATCGGCGGCTACCTGGTCAAGCCCCGGGACGAGATGTACTACAACCCGCAGACCAAGGCGATGGTCCCGATCGTGGCCGCGAAGTTCGTCAAGGCGATCGCCCTGGACGCCGGCCACCAGATGCCCTACTGCGCCATCGACGACCTGGACGGCAACCTGCAGCCGATGCCCTTCTTCGTCAAGCCGATCAAGAGCGAGAACCCGTCCGGCTACCAGCTGGTCGCGGAGAGCAAGCCGTTCCCGATCCCGAACGTCGACGGCATCTGCGACGCCCAGGTCATCGCCTAAACCATGTACTGCACACTGGAAGACATCAAGAAGAGCCGCGTCCAGGAGGCGCGGCTCATCCAGTTGACCGATGACGCGGATACCGGCGAGGTCAACGAGGAGGCGGTGAACGGCGCCATCTCCGACGCCGGCGAAATGATCGACGGTTTCTTGCGAGGCCGGTATCCGCTCCCCCTCAACCCCGTCCCCGGCCTGATCCGGACCATCGCCCTCGATCTGGCCACCTACGGTATTTACGGCCTGAAGCCGGAGTTCGAATTGCCCAAGCTGGTTGGCGATCGTTACCAGACGTCCACCAAGCTCTTGATGCGGATCCAGGACGGCAAGATGGATCTTTACGAAAAGGACGAACCGGCCCAGGTCCAGGCATCGGGCGGTCCGGCCTTTATCCAGGGCACCAGTGTCTTTACCGAGGAACGCCTGAAGAACTTTTAAAGGGGCTTTAAATGCTGGTTGAAACGCAGGAAGCCATCATCCAAGCGCTGACCGAGCTGAACGTCTTCCGGCACCTCGACGGCTGGCAGGGAAACATCGAGGAGCTGATCAAGGTCCCCACCAAGCTCCCCTCCGCGCACGTCGCCCTGGGCGAGATCATTTACGGTGAGGAGCCGGCGGCGATCGGCAGCAAGCTCTCGCTCGATGACATGGTCTGGAACGTCATCATCACCGCCAGCAACGTGCGCGATCGCAAGAGCGGTGCCGTCGAATGCTACAGCCTGATCGAGTCTTCGGCCGACAAGCTGAAAATGATGAAGATCGCCGACGGCTGGCTTTGGCCGGAAGGGGCGAAACTGCTTTACGCGAAAAACGGGCTGAGCGTGTACGGCTTGAGCCTCCGGATCGAAACCGAACAGTAAAAGGAGCTGCAATGCATATCTACTACGAGGATGGCCCGCCGAAAATCACCATGGGCGCGGCCGGGGAATTCAGGAAGGGGGTATCCAGGGAGATCGAGGATGGGCTCGCGAAGATGATCCTGGAGAAGAAAACCGTGGTCTTCAAGGAGGGCGAAGCCAAGGAGCCCGATCTCCCCAAGGAGCCGGAAAACCCCCCGGGCCTCCCGGGGGCCGGGAAAAAAGTGAAGGAGGTGCCCACCAATGGGAGCAACTGAAAAAGGGGTCATCTGTCAGCTGGTGATACAGAAGGAGCCCTCCTACAAGGTCGACCCGGTCACCCCCGACGCCCAGGTGATATACCTGAGATCCGACACCATAGCCTTCAGCCGCCCCAACGAGTCGTCCGACGTTTCGCGCGGCGCCAACCGAAACCCGACCAAGCCGGCCCGCGGCCTCGATGACGTCGGGGGGGACATCTCGACCGAGCTGCAGGCCTACATCGGGCGCCTCTACGAGGGTGTGATGGGTACGGTGGTCACCACCGGCACCGGCCCTTACGTCCACACGTTCAAGCACGGCCCGCTGTCGTCCTGGATGCTCGAGCGCAAGTATCCGACCCTTGGCAAGTACGCCAAGTACAACGGCTGCAAGTTCGGCAAACTGTCGATGGACGTGACGACGAAAGGCTTCCAGAACATCACCGTCAGCACCAGCGGCGCCAAGGAGACCATTAGCGACGCGCCTTTCGATGCCACTCCCCTGGACCTGGGCAAGGTCTCCTTCGACGGCCGCTCGATCATGCTCATCGAGGAAGGCGGTGTGGCGATCGCGACCATCAGCAAGATCTCCGGGCTCACCATCGACAACGGCCTGGATCTCGGCGAGGAGAATTACGCCCTGGGCGGCGACGGCTCCCGGGACGACATCCCGGAAGGTATGGTGAAAGTCACCGGCACCGCCCACGCCATGTTCAAAACCATCGATCTCTACAACAAGGCCAAAAACGGCACGGAGTCAAGCATCAGGGTGAAGTACGCCCTGGGCGACGGCAACGGAACCGCCGGCAACGAGTCGCTCGAATTGAAACTGTCCGAACTGGTCTACTCGCCGAAGACTCCGCCTATCGCCGGCCCGAAAGGGCTCGTGGTGGAGGCTCCCTTCGAGGCTTACTACGAGAACTCGGCCGAGGCCAGCGCCCTGCAGCTGATCCTCAAGAACACCCAGGCCAGCATCTAGGCTTGACCTCTTCACCCATTTGCGCTATAAGGCGCAGATACCATAAAAGCCCTCCAACCTCACGGTTCGGGGGCTTTTTTCTTTTGAAACGTTTCAACTGATCAAACCCGCCCCGCCTCTGTATAGTCTCCCCTGCCATTGATGTTCTCCGTTACCGGCCGCCTCGGGATTTGTCCCCCCGGGGCGGCCACCACTCATTCAAAAGAGGCCCCCATGCTTGACGCTCTCATCTCCCTGCGATCTCTCCTGTCCCGCCGGCTGTCCGGCATGTCCGTCGGCATCCGTTACACCATCGGAGGTCGCGTCTACACCCAGCGGCCGCTGGTTTTGCTCCAGATGGAGCAGTTGGTGGAGTTCATCAACCCGGAGATGTTTTCCGGCCTGCAGACCGTCAACGCGCTCGGGGTGGTCAAGCTGCTGGGTGACCGGATTGCCGCCATCCTGGCGATCGTGCTGACACCCCGCGGCGTCGAGGTGGACCAGAAGGACATGGCGGAGATCACCGCCCATCTGCGCGCGCACGTCGACCTGGACACGGCGGCGCGGGTGGTGGAGGGTTTTTTGTCCTGCAACCCGGTAGCCTCAGTTTTCAACAGGCTGACCGGGCTCCTGAAGACAGGGGGGGTGCTGGCCACGGTGGCAACTGGGTCACTGAGCTCGTCTGCATCCTCGCAGCAGGCGACCTGACCAAGCGCCGGCAGATTCTGGTGCAGTGCACTCTGGCCGAGTGTGAGCCGTACCTGGCGCATCGTTATCGAGATCTGACCTTCCGTGAATCTGTGCTGGCCTTCCTGGGAGCGCCGGGCGCCGGCGAGCCGCGAACGCCGGAGGATAAATATTGCCGGGTCTGCCGCGAGGCAGGGCTTAACGATTGTCCCAACTGTAGCAAGGAGATTGAGGTTCTGAATGGGCAATAGCTCCGACATGAAACTGCAGCTGGTCATCGAGGCGGTCAACCGCTTCCAGTCGACCTTCGTGGCCCTGAAGCGGGACGCGGAAGCGATTCGGGCCGAGCTGGCCGCCATCGATGCCGCGGGGAAAAGTGCCGGCAACTCATTGGACGCTGCCGGCAAAAAGGGTGCTGCAGGATTCAGGGGGATGGGACCGGCCGTTGCCGCATTTCGGGATCATGTGGCGGCCGCCAAGGTCGAGCTCCCCGCCCTGCTGGCCAAGATCGACGCGCTGAAGGTGCCGCTGGCTGCAGTCGAGGCCGGCGGCGCCGCGTCCGGAAAGGCGCTCGATGACGCCGGCAAAAAAGGCGGCAAGGCGATGGACCACGTCCACGACTCCGCCCATAAAGCCCATTCCATGCTGTTCCAGATGGCGCAGATGGCCATCCTTATGGGCACTCTGCTCGGCTCCAAGAAGCTGTTCGAATGGGGGATGGATTACAACAAGACCCTGGAGAACTCGAAGCTCGGCTTGGGCGGCATCATCACCAGCATGGGCGAGGTAAGCGACGCCCAGGGGCGCGTGCTCCAGGGGCAGGAAAAGTGGAACGCCTCGCAGTCGCTATCCGTCGAGGCACAGCGCGAACTGCAGAAAATCGGCATGAGCACCGCAGCCACCTATGGTGAGCTGGTCGAGGTCTACCAGGGGATACTTGCCCCGGCGCTGTCCGCCAAGATGACCTTTGCGGAAACCCTCGACATCACCGGGCTCCTTACCAACTCGGTCAAAGCCCTGGGACTTCCCATCAACCAGATCAAGCAGGAGGCGCGCGACCTGATCCAGGGCGGCATCAACTCCGCCTCGTCCTCGCTGGCCACCGCGCTCGGCATCACCGATTCCATGGTGAAAAAGTGGCGCGAGCAGGGAACGGTGTACAAGGAGCTGAAGCAGCGGCTGGACGGCTTCACCTACGCCGCCCGCGAGTTCTCCGGCACCTGGGACGGCGCCTGGTCAAACTTTCAGGACGTGGCGCAGCGCGCTCTGGGTGAAGGTTCCAAGCCGCTCTTTGCCTTCATCCGCGGCGAGGTGATCAAGCTCTCTAACGACATGGTGAACATCACCCGGGACGCCGGCGGGAACATCCTCGACATCGAGGTGAAGCCCGAGGTGGTCGCGCGGATCCGGGAGCTGGCCGAGGATCTGACAAAGCTGATCAAGCTGTTGGAGCTGTCAGTCAAGTGGGGCTCCAAGCTGGCTGAGCCGGCTCTTTTCCTGGGCATAGCCTACGGCATCAACAAGATCACCACGGCGGTCAAGGGGCTGGCCATCGCCGCCGAGTCGGCCGCACTGGCCCGGCTCATTTCCAGCCTGCCGGCATTAGGACTGGTTGCCGGCGTTCTGGGTGGAAAGCAGATTGTCGAGGCAAAAACAAGGAGTGACGAAGCTGCCGCGATTAGGCTTCAGGCGAAGACCGAGACGGATCATGAAACGGCCCGACTTACCGCCATGGGCGTCGCACGTCCTCTTCAGAATTTAGAAGAATTCGGGGGTGACCAATTGGCGGCCGTCCGGCAAAAACTTCCCGCCGCTGATGACCGCCAGATCGCCACGATGCTCCGTCGTGGCCTTATATCGACTTATCATGACACGACACCATGGCAGGGCATGCCCCAAAATGTCGTGGCTGTGAAAATTGATGAAGAGGCCGCCAAGAAGTTCCTGGAGGGAGGCAAATCTCCCTTCAACGTCAAGGGCTCTGACAGTACCAGCGAGGATGAGGAGAAGAAACGGCAGGCGGCAGCGATTGCCGATATCGAGGATCGCTACGCCGCATCCTCCGCGCTGATCAAGGCCGGCGAGACCAAAGAGGCGGAGGCGATCAAGACCGGGCTGAAGGAAAAGGAACTGGCCTGGCAGCAGGGGCTGATCTCCCAGGAGGAGTATCTCAAAGCCCGGGCCGATCTGGAAAAGCGGGGGCTGGTATCGCAGGTGAACGCGATCGCCGACCAGCAGGCTGCGTTGACCAAGAAGTACCAGGAGGAAGCGGCCGAGATCGAGGACCCGAAGGAGGCCTCGGAGAAGCATAAGGCGTACGTGACCGAGTGGTACCGGCTCTCTGCCGACTATGCCAAGAAGACGGCCGAGCTGAAGCGTAGCGGGGTTGATGAGGAACTGAAGCAGCTCGATGTGCGAGAAAAGCTGGAAGCTGCCCAACGCGAGGGCGCCTTAAAGCTGCTCCAGGAACAGCTCCAGGCCGAAAAGCAGCTCACCCAATTGTTGCTTGAGCGCGAGCGCATCACGCCGCTGCAGGCCGAAAAGCGCAATATTGCAACCGAGCAGAGCGGCCTCGAGGCGGAGTACTGGAACACCCTGGCCAAAAAGGGCGGCGGCGGGCTCAGCTCCGCGCAGATCGCCGACTTCGAAGCCCAGCTGCAGCTGATCGAGCAGCGCATGGAAAACCTGAGCCAGGCGGCGCCCGATCGGCTCTACAAGGCCGGGCAGGCGACCACGGCCCTGGACGCCAAGCGCGAGGAGGCGCGGATCAGCCACGAGCTCGCCGACCTGGATGCACAGGAGGCGACCCGGCAGATCGGCAAGACCGACGCATTGCGCCGGCGGCAAAGCCTCCTGGAGGATCTCCTCGCCAGACAGCAGGCGGTTCAGGGCGGCATCGACCCGAACGACACCACGGCCTGGAACAGCCAGCAGGCGGCGATCGATGGGACCAGACAGCGGCTACTGGACCTGAAACTGGAGATGCGGGACCTCTCCGACGACATGGCGGGCGGACTCATCGAGGGGCTGCGGCAGTACGTGGACGATACCGGCGGCATGTTCGGGCAGATGGTTGAGCTGTCCAGGGCCACCGCTAGCGCCATGGAAGGCGCCTTCTCGGATCTTTTCTTCGACGCCATGCAGGGCAAACTGGTGAGTTTCAGAGACTACGTAAACTCCATCTTACTCACCATCGAGCGGCAGCTGGCCAATACGCTGGTGAGTAAGACGGTAACCAGCATGATCAGCGGGATCGGCTCGCTGTTCGACACCTCCACCCCAGCGATCACCGGTGGTGGAGGAGGTGGCGGCAGCACCGTCGCAGTGGCACATTCCGGCGGCCTGATCCTGCACGAGGGGGGCAAGGTGGTCCCTCGGTTTCACTTCGGCGGGCTGGCCTCGGATGAGGTGCCGGCAGTGCTGCTTAAGAAAGAGCGGGTTCTGTCTGTCGAGCAGAACCAGCTGTTCGAGAAGTTCGTCAACAAGACGGAAGGCAACGGCTCCGGCGGGATCAGCGGAATCAACTTCAGCCAGCAGATCAGCATCGACAACAGTGGCAACACAGAAAGCAGTACCCAGGGGATGGATAACGAGCGCGCCGGGCAGCTGGGCCAGCTCTTCCAGGCCGCCATCACCCAAGCGATCATCAAAGAGAAGCGTCCGGGAGGGCTTTTATCCTGATGGAAACCTTCAGCTGGAATGTATCCCTGAACAGCTCGAAAGAGACCAAGGCCCGCGTTCTCAAGACCCAGTACGGCGACGGCTACAGCCAGCGCGTGCGCGACGGGATCAACAGCCTGGTCCGTGCCTTCCCGGTCACGATCAAGGCCTCTTCGCTGGCCACGGCCGATCAGATCGAGGGGTTCCTGGAGGCACGCAACGGGGACGAAGCCTTCGCCTGGACCCCCCCGCACGCGGCGGCCGCCATCAAGGTCACCTGCGACAGCTGGCGCCGGCAGGACCGCGTTGCCAGCAGCGTCATCACCGCAACATTCCAGCAGGTATTCTAGATGATCGTCAAGCACATCCACAGCCTTGAGCCGGGCGCCATTGTAGAGCTGTTCGATCTCGACCTCACCCCGATCGACCCGGCAGCGGGAATCGCCCGCTTTCACGCTGGGACCAATGAGCTGTCCCAGCCCGTTGTCTGGCAGCAATACAGCTACGAACCGCGCCCGGTCCAGGCCTCCGGGTTCGGCATCACCACGACCGGCTCGGCTCCCCGTCCTAAGCTCCAGGTCTCCAACATACCGACCACCGGAAGCGTGGGGCTCATGACCCTTTTGAACCGCGACTACCGCGACCTGGTCGGCGCGATCGTCACCCGGCACCGCACCCTGGTGAAATACCTCGACGCGGTGAACTTCCCGGGGGCGGTCAATCCGGACGCGGATCCCACGGTGGAATTCCCCCTGGACATCTACTACGTGGAGCGTCGCCTCACCGAGAACCGTCTCTACGCGGAGTACGAGCTCTCCAGCATCTACGACCTCGAGGGGGTTTATCTCCCGGGACGCCAGGTGATCAGGGACACCTGCAGCTACTCATACCGGAGCTGGGATGCCACGGCTGATGATTTCCTCTACCAGGATGCACGCGGCCTCCCCGTCGCCTGCCCCTATACCGGCGTGGCCTACTTCGACCGGATGGGCAATCCCGTTGCCGAAGCATCCCAGGACCAGTGCGGCAGGAGGCTCAGCGATTGTCGGAAACGCTTCAGCACCGGGACCAGGACGCTCGATCAGGTGGCAGTGCCCATAGTGTCCGAGTCGCTGCCGTTCGGCGGCTTCCCCGGCGCCGGGAGGTACAACCGATGAAAACGGCGACATTGGCGTCAATCCGCGATCACGCGCTGCGCGACCTGCCCAACGAGGCGTGCGGCTTCATCCTCAACGCCGACGGAAACGAGAAGGTCTTTCCGGTGCGCAACATGCACGACAAGCCGGCCGAGAGCTTCGCCGTCCATCCGGGCGATTACCTGGAGGCGAAGCGGGCGGGAACTCTTCTCGCGCTGTACCACTCGCATCCTGCCGGGCCTGCCGCTGCTACCCGGATCGACACGCTTGCCTGTAACCGGAGCGGGCTGGTCTGGTACGTCTACTCGGTCCCGGACGAGACCGTCTCCAAGATCGTTCCTGCAGGAAGAGCTCCCCTGCACGGCCGCCCCTTCGTTTGGGGCGTCTACGATTGCTGGACCCTGGTCTATGACTACTACCAGGAGAAGCTCGGCATCACCCTTCCCGACTGGGAGCCTTACGAGGAGGACTTCTGGGAGAAGGGGAAAAACTACTACGTCGAGCGCTACGCCCAGTTCGGATTCGTGCCGGTCCAGGACCTGAGATGCCATGACGTGCTCCTGATGCAGCTGGGCGGCAGGGTGAAGATGCCGATCCACTCAGGCATCTACCAGTCCAACGGCACGCTGCTGCACCACGTGCCGGGCCGGCTATCCACCTCCGATGTCTACGGGGATTATCTGCGGTCCATGACCAACCTGGTGCTGCGCCATGGGAGCCTGTTATGAGCCTGAAACAGATCGTGCTGCACGGGGAGCTGGGCGTCCTCTTCGGAGAGCACTGGCAGCTCGATGTCCTCACTCCGGCCGAGGCGGTATTTGCCATCAACGTCAACCGCCCCGGTTTCACCCGGCACCTGTGTGCCTCGGAAGCCGAGGGGATCGGCTACCGGATCCTGCTGGACGATGAGCCTATCGATCCCGCCGCTCTGGCCCACCCCTTCGGCCGCGAGACCTTCCACATCGTCCCGATCCTCTCTGGTTCGGGGAGCGACGGCAGGGCCGTGGCCAAGGTCGTGGTAGGGGTCGTGATCGCGATCGCCTCGATCGGCGTCGGCATGGCTGCCTATGGCGGCGGCATGGGGGCCATGGGCACTGTGTTCTCCGAGGGCGCCATGGGTGCCGCCATGTCCGAGAGCGCGCTGCTCGGCATGTCCTACGGCACCATCGCCATGATGGGCGCCTCCCTTGCCTTCACGGGAGTCTCCCAGCTGCTGGCCAAGACTCCCGATCTGGCCGCTGCCCAACAGGATGGCAGCTTCATCTTCGCAGGCTATGTCAATACAGCGGCCCAGGGAGGTCCAATACCGGTGGGGTACGGCGAATTGATCGTGGGATCCACGGTGGTCAGTTCGGGGCTCAAAGTAAAAAGCGAGGCGGTATGATAACGGGATCCGGCAAGGAGGCAGGCGCCTCGGTATATGTGGCCCCCGAGTTGATACGTTCCATCGGTACCGCGCGGATCCTCGACCTGATCTGCGAGGGTCCGATCGTGGGGCTGGTCAACGGGGACTGTTCCGTCTACCTGGATGACACCCCGCTACGGGACCCGGTCTCGGGGAATTACAACTTCCTGAACAGTGACGGCTCTGCCGCTGTGACGGTCAACGCCAACAGTGTCGGCACTCCCGGGCAGCCGGCCATCGCCGGCTTTGACCAGGTCGAGTCGGAGACGGCCGTGGGCGCCGAGGTATTTCACGCTCAGCCGGTAGTGCGCCGGGTGGAAGCGGGGCTCGATCGGATACGGCTGCGGCTCGCCGCCCCTGCGCTCTACGCCATCGACGGGAACGGCAACACCAACCCGAACCTGATCGAGTACTTCATAGAGGTCAAAAACTTCAGCCAGGCGGAGTTCCCGGATATCGCAGAGGTGCAATCCTCCTTGAGCGCCACGGCGCTGGCGGCTACCCCGTATCCGACAAGCGTTGACGGGTACCCCTACGCCTGGGAGCTCGATCTGTCCGGGTTCTCCAGCGCCACCAACGTGCTGGGCCAGTTGCGCTACGTGCTGACCATGAGAAACGATCCTCCATGGGAATGGGGGAAGAACATTACTCTGGAGGTATGGGGCCGCTCCGACTCCTCCGACTGGACCCTGATACAGAGCAGCAGTCATCGCGGGTCGGGACCTGCGGGAAGGGGAATTATATCTTCCTGGACCGTCGATGACGTCTGCGAGGTGTATGGACGCAGCAAGCTCCAGTTCAGGTTCATCACCCAGGCAAGGGCCGTGCGCTTTCTGACTTCGGGCGCCTATACTTATAAGGGCCGCTCATATCCCGCCGCAACAGGGCACAGGTTCTACGGGTTCTTCTCGACCGTTGGCGCGGAGTACTTCGCCATTTCCGGACCGAGGTTCTATGGCAATCACCCCTCGAAATTCGAGATCTCCACCTACGACTACACCCTCCCGGGAATCGGTCCCTGGGACATCCGGGTCAGCAAGAAGACGCCCGATAGCGCGGATGCCAAGGTTCAGCAAACCCTGCGCTGGGAGTCCTATACCGAGATCATCGACTCCAAGCTCGCCTACCCAAACTGTGCCGTGTTCGGGGTAGTGGCATCGGCCCAGCAGTTCAGCTCGATCCCGCGCCGTGGTTACCACTGCAAACTGTTGCTGGTCCAGGTGCCGAGCAACTGCTTCCCGGCCACCAGGGATTCCGCCGGCGTCTGGACCATGGCCCGCTACACCCGTAACGCGCTGGGTGAGGACACCGGCGTGGAGCAGGGGTGGGACGGCACCTTCTACCTGACCTGGAGCAGCAACCCTGCCTGGTGCTACTACGACATGGTGGTCCATGCCCGGTATGGACTGGGCCAGTACGTGAGGCCAGCCAGCGTGAACAAGTGGGCGCTTTACACCATCGGCCGCTACAGCGACGGCCAGGTCGACTCCGGGTACCGGGACGCCGCCGGCTCCATCATCTACGAGCCGCGCTTCACCCTGAACTGCTACATCAGCACCAGGGGGCAGGCATACGCCCTGCTCCAGTACCTGACCCAGGCCTTCCGGGGCATGGTGTACTGGGCCGCCGGCCAAGTCACGGCGACCCAGGACGCTCCGGCGGATCCGGTTCACGAGTTCACCAACGCCAACGTGGTCGACGGGGTATTCACCTACACCGGATCCGCCAAGCGGGCGCGGCATACGGCGGTCCTGGTGAGCTGGAACGACCCCGCCGACATGTACCGGCAGACCCCCGAGTATGTCGACGATCCCGACGGGATAAGGCGTTACGGCTACAACCCGATCAACGTCCCCGCATTCGGATGCACTTCACGCGGGCAGGCGCACCGGTTCGGGAAATGGACCCTTTACTCGGAGATGGAAGAGACCGAGACCTGCACGCACAGGACCGGCCTGGAGGGGGCCGTGGTCGTCCCTGGAAACGTGTACAAGGTTTTCGATGTCTCCCGGTCCGGGGTGCGTTGGGGCGGTCGGGTGGTCGCAGGCACACCTTCCCAGGTGACTCTCGATGCCGAGGTGACGCTCCAGGCAGGCAGACAGTACACCGTCACATTCATAAGGAGCACGGATCCCGTCTCGCTCAGCACGGTCGCCGTCACCCCGGTAACCGAGGACCTCACCGGCGCTGTCTTGACCCTGGACGGCAGCGCCCCCGAAGCTCCGGCGCCCGGCACCCCCTGGGTGCTTGAGTGTCCGGAGTACATCGAGGCTCAGCTCTTCCGATGCCTGACCGTCACCGAAGTGTCGCTCGGCACCTTCGAGATCGCCGGGCTAGAGCACAACCCCTCCAAGTACGCCTGGGTGGAGGACGGCGTCGTTTTTGACGAGGCGCCCTTATCAGGCCAGCTCCCCTTGAGCAGCGTGATTCTCCCAACCGGCGTGCAGATCACCGAAGAGACCAGGCTCGATGCGGCCGGCACCCTTGAGACCCGCCTGTATGTCTCCTGGGACATCGTTCAACAGGCATCGATCCAGGGGTACGAGGCGGAGTACAGCCTCGATGGTGGCCCATGGGTCAAGCTGGCCACCGTGGCCACCAACCGGGTGGAGGTCAAAGACCCCCGCCCCGGCAGCTATTCGGCGCGGGTCCGCTCCCTGAACCTGTTCGGCATACCGTCCGCCTGGGTAGCGGCCGGGCACACCGTCACCCCCCGGTCCGATGAGCCGCCCGATGTCACCGGCCTGCAGCTGCTGGGACAAGGGAACGACCATGTCTTCGTCGATAAGGACGCACGGTTCGCCTGGAACAGGGTGGTGCCGCCCGGTGCGCTAACCGACCAGATTGACGACGCCACCTACGGGGTGGGTGCCAAATACCCTACCGGCTGGCTGAACGGCTACGTGATCAAGGTCTACAACCGCGACCTGACTCTCAGGCGTACCGATGCTGCGGGCACAGAGCAGTACACCTACAGCTATGACAAGAACTGTTTCGACGGTGGCGGCACACCGGCCAGAGCCTTTACTGCCGAGGTTTATGCCAGAACCAACACCGGGACTCTTTCCAAAATCCCGGCTCGGCTTTCGGTATCCAACCCGGCACCTCAGATGCTGGTATAGGCGGCGAGCATGCAACTAACAGGCGGAGTAAATGATTTCACCCTGGCGTTCCTCCCCTCCGTGGAGATCGACATCGCGGGGTACCTGGTCTTTGCCGTGCCGGGTGGCGAGGAGTTCGTCCCCTCGCCCGACAATCTTGTCTACCAGGGGCCGAACACCCAGATCACGGTGCGAGTGGCAGCCGGAGTTTGGGGGATCAAGGTCGCGGCCTATGACCTTTTCGGCTTCGGCGAACTCAACTACACCCCGGTTATGGCATGCACGGTGGTGGATACCGTGGCTGATCTGCTGGATAAGCTCACCGGCGAGATTACGGCATCACAGCTGCACCAGGACCTGATAGCCACCCTGGATGAGATCGGCAATCTGCAGGAGGCATACGGCACTACCGTCAGCGCTGCAGAGTCCGCTGCCAGCGCTGCAGCGTCCGTTGTCAGCGCTGCAGAGTCCGTTGTGGCGGCGGCCAATGCCCAGGCGGCGGCTATCTCTGCCGAGGCTGCCGCCATACAGGCCCGGAACAGTGCTGCAGGGTATGCGGAGTCGGCGTCCAACAGTGCCACCACCGCCCAGGCGCAAGCCGCGTCCGCTGAAAGCTCGGCTTCCGCCTCCAGCTCCTACGCCAACAACGCGGCAGCCTCGGCCGGCGCTGCAGGCGAATCCGCCATGGCTGCCTCCGACAGTGTCCTGGTCGCCAACCTGGCAGAAAACAGCGCGATCAACCATGCCAATGCGGCGGCTAGCCACTCGGATGCCGCGTCGGCCTACAAGACAGACGCTGAGACTGCGGCGACATCGGCATCCGGTCATGCCAACACGGCATCGGCATCGAGAGATGCGGCATCAGGTAGCGCCACAGCTGCGGCCACCTCGGCCAGCAATGCCTCGGCTTCCGCCACGGCAGCCGGGACCTCGGCATCGGCTGCTGCGACCCATGCCGTCACTGCCTCAACAAAAGCGGGGGAAGCATCGAGCGCCGCGTCATCTGCAGCGACATCAGCCACCGGCGCTCAGACCGCTGCCACCACGGCGACCACACAGGCCTCCAACGCCACAGGTAGCGCCACGGCTGCATCTACCTCCGCGACCACAGCGGCCACTCACGCCACCAATGCCGGCAATTCCGCCTCGGCCGCTTCAGCCAGCGCCACCACAGCCGGCACCGAGTCGGGGAACGCGGCCACATACGCCAGCAATGCAGCCTCCTCATCGACGACC
>Ga0209212_1000597_pt1 | contig 68574 bp, 68 predicted proteins | sample RifGroC2_FD_183996 | JGI IMG/M metagenome (GOLD analysis project Ga0209212, IMG submission 183996) | Groundwater microbial communities from Rifle, Colorado, USA - Groundwater C2 (SPAdes) (version 2) | ecosystem: Environmental > Aquatic > Deep subsurface > Groundwater | place: Rifle, Colorado...
TTTTTTTTTAAAGTCGGCATGTTTAATTTTAATGCGACTGAAAAAAGAGTACCATCCAGATTATAACAAAAATATTTCGGGGGCAAAATTGGGGATGGATAACAAAATTTTTTCAATAATCGCGGTTGGAGTTGTAGTAAATTCAATTATTATTTCATTTTGTACAATCTGCTACACCGGTTTTATGAATTATAGCAGTCCTTTAACGCATATAAGCAAAGGGAATTCCGTAATTAATATCAACGGATACTAGAAAGCATTTTTATAGTAAAATCTTCACATATTAAATGTGAGGACATAATTAGGCATGGGTTTGCAAGGTTTAACGAAACAGAAAATCGAAGAAAAAATAAAGGATTTGGGGGATAAAATCAATTACCACAACTATCTTTATTACGCAAAAGACACCCCTGAAATTCCTGACAGCGAATATGACAGACTTTTTAACGAATTAAAAGAGCTGGAATATTTATATCCCGAACTTATAACCTCAGATAGTCCTACCCAAAGAGTCGGCGAAGTTCCGTCAGAAAAATTTGAGCAGGTTAAACACAAATACAGACTTTTTAGCCTTGATAATGCATATTCACAGGAAGACTTAACAGACTGGTACAACCGTATACAAAAAGTTTTTCCTAACGAAGAAGCTATAGAACTTTTCTGCGAATTAAAAATTGACGGACTTGCAATTTCTTTAAGTTATGAAAAAGGCATTTTTACAAGAGGAGCAACTCGTGGTGACGGTAAAACCGGAGAAGATATAACAGTAAATCTGAAAACAATAAAAACTATTCCTCTAAAACTTTATTCGGGAGAAGTTGCAGAAATTCCCGAATTTATAGAAGCCCGCGGAGAAGTGTTCATGCCGGTTTCTTCGTTTGAAAAACTTAACGAAAAACGCAGACAAACAGGCGAACAGGAATTTGCAAACCCTAGAAATGCAGGAAGCGGATCCGTAAGACAACTTGATTCTAAAATTACCAGCGAAAGAGATCTTGATATTTTTGTTTATGCAGGAATTATAGAAGGAAACAGTAATCCAACAACCCATAAAGATACTCTTGAATTATTCAAGAAACTTGGCTTTAAAACCAACCCACAAAGCAGATTATGTAAAAATATTCAAGAAGTTATAGATTTTTGCAACGAATGGCAGGAAAAAAGATTTGAACTTGATTATGCAACGGACGGAGTTGTTATAAAAGTTAATGATATTCGCAAACAGGAAGAACTTGGATTTACTTCAAGAGCTCCGAGATGGGCTACAGCTTATAAATTTCCTCCGGAAGAAGTGATTACAACGCTTTTAGATATAGAAATAAATACGGGAAGAACTGGAGCAATCACACCGGTGGCTATCCTTCAGCCTATTAAACTTGCAGGAACAACTGTTTCAAGAGCAAGCCTTCACAATGCCGATGAAATAGAACGACTTGACGTAAGAATAGGCGACAAAGTCTGGGTTAAAAAAGCAGCTGAAATCATCCCCAAGATAATAGGAGTTGATATTTCTCAAAGATGGGCTTTAAGTCAGCCTTTCAAATATCCTGAAACATGCCCTTCATGCGGCGCAAAGCTTGAAAGAAAAGAAGGCGAAGTAATTACTTATTGCTCCAACCTTGCCGGATGCAAAGCACAGCTTCAGGGATGGCTCGAATACTGGGTAAGCAGAGGTGCTATGGATATTGACGGAGTGGGAGATTCTCTTGTTGCACAGTTTATTGAAAAAGAACTCATAAAAGATCCTGCTGATTTATACGGATTGACAATGGAAGATGTTCTTTCACTCGATAGACTTGCTGAAAAATCCGCACTAAATATCATAAACGCGATTAATTCAAGCAAAATTAGACCTCTTGCCAATTTGATAAATGCTCTCGGTATAAAATACGTCGGAAAAGAAACTGCTGAAATAGTAAGCCAGAATTTTAATTCTATTGAACAGCTAAAATCAGCTTCTGTTGAAGAACTTTCTTCCATCGACGGCATTGGTGAGAAAACAGCACAAAGTATTGTAAAGTATTTTGAAAATCAAAATGTTCTTTCCATGCTAAAAAAACTTGAAAATTTTGGAGTAAAACTTGAAGAAGAAAAACAAAAAACAATCGGAGAACAGCCCCTAGCAGGTAAAATTTTCGTATTAACCGGAACTTTAGAATCTATGGAAAGAAATAAGGCAGCTGATATAATTAAAAAGCTTGGTGGTAAAATTACCGGTAGCGTAAGTGCTAAAACTTCCTATGTGGTTGTTGGAGAAAATCCCGGTTCAAAATATGAGAAAGCTTTGAAATTAAATGTTACAATCTTAAATGAAAATGAATTTTTAAAATTAATTTCCTAGAGGTATTTTTTTAAAATATGAATAAAAATTTTAAAGTATTTCAAATACACGGTTTATCAGGATTATTATTACTGGGATTTATTTCAACATGCCTATTTTGCGGATTTATATTATTTCCCGTGTGGGCTGTTATGGCAGGATGGAACGAAATAATTGCAAACAGACTTCAGGGACCTATAATAAATTACTTCCAAGCATCTCTTTTGTGGACTATTGTTATATTATTTGTTTATCTTACATTCAGAAACAGCATCTCCATAAAAATTCATACTTCTAATGAAGAAATGAAAGATGACGAAATAAAAGAACTCATGCAAGAAATGGATGAAGTAAAAGAAACCACTTCAGAAGATAAGTTTTAATAAAATAACTTTATACAAAAAATCCTTTAAATCGTCTAAGTCTTAAAAGAAAAAACCTGATAAAATAAAAATTATCACAAAAAAGACCTAGGAGAGAATTAATGAGTAGTGTTCAGGTTTGCCCTTTAATGAGTGCAGGGAAAGAGGTTACACAACTTTGTCTGGAAGAAAACTGTGCCTGGTATATGAAAAATTATAAAGCTTGCAGCGCTTATATTCTCGCTTATGACGCAGCTTTAGAAATCAAGAAAAAACAAGCAGTCACTTAAATAAGAAATTTTTTTGTTTACCAAACCAAATTTATATTAAAATTATATTAAAAATCTTAATAAGTGTTACAATTATAAATATTGCTAATATAATTAAATTTATATACTCAAATTAAATTTGTTTTCGGCATAATAGGTATTAAAAATAAAAAGAGGTGTGAGATAAATTGCTTCCTTTAATTACAGAAGATATTAAAGAATCACTGCTGGCGGAAACGCTTCCTGATGTAGCAGATTGGAGAAAAAAAATGATCCATTACATCAAGGAAGAAAACCCTGAAGTTAATGCTCTAATAATAGAGTCAGCCCAACAGACAAGTTTAGACCCGAAAGCAATCGCACTTGGCGCATATTTGACTTATGTTGCATTAGAAAAAGCTGATAAAGCCGAAACAAGCGTTATTGAAAACATGCTGGAATAATGACAGAAATAGTTAAACCTAAAATTATAATAGGTTTGATGTCAGGAACTTCTGTCGACGGAATTGATGCATGTCTTGCTAAAATCAATCCTGATCTTTCTTTTGAAATAATAGACTCTCTTGTATGGGATTATCCCGAAAATATAAGACAAAATATTTTTAAAATTTTTGAAAATAAAGCATCCCTCGAAGAAATTTGCTGGATGAATTTTATTATTGGAGAATATTTTGCGCAGGCTGCACTGGAATTAACAAAAAAAGCAGGAATTACACCTAAAGAAGTTGATTTAATAGGTTCTCACGGTCAAACTGTTTATCATAAACCGGTAGATGAATACATAAACGGACTTAATAAAAAAAGCACTCTACAAATCGGGGAATCTGCCATTATAGCAGAAAGAACAGGAATAACGACCATTTCTGATTTCAGACCTGCAGATATTGCAGCCGGAGGGCAAGGAGCGCCTCTCGTATGCTTTGCAGATGAAATTATATTTAAATCTTCGACAGTAACCAGAGCAATTCAAAATATTGGAGGAATGGCAAATGTTACTGTAGTAAACCCAGAAATGGACACATTTGCATTCGATACGGGACCGGGTAATGTTATGATTGACTACTGCGCGAAAAAATTCTTTAATCAGGAATATGATAAAGACGGATTGCTTGCAGAACAAGGAGGAATTGACGAAAAATGGCTTATTTACTTGCTGGAAGAAAAATATTACAGCAAGACTCCCCCAAAAACAACGGGAAGGGAATTGTTTTCTCCTGAATATATAGAGAAAATGCTTTTAAAAGCCCCTAAAAATCCTTATAACATAATGGCTACAATAACCGCTTTAACAGCAAAGACCATTTTTAATGCCTATGATCAGTTTGTTTTTCCAAAAACCAAAATAGATGAACTTATTTTAGGCGGAGGCGGCGCATATAATCCTGAATTGATAAAAATGTTGAAGAAAGATTTTTGCGATTCCACAAAAATACTCAGCCATAAAGATTTTGGAATCTCTGACAAATTTAAGGAAGCACTTGCTTTTGCCTTGTTAGCTTATACAACTTTTTACAAAATTCCGAATAACATACCTTCCTGTACAGGTGCCAAACACAAAAAAATTCTCGGAAAAATTTCCTATCAATAACTTGAAAATATTAAGAATGATGTAGAAAAGTTAAAAACTAAAAAACTAAGACCTGCTGGGGTTTCTGTAAACAAAACGCTGAAGATTGCCATTACAACATGTAAAATGTTATTAACTATCTATCAAAAACATGTTTACAATTTTAAAAAATGGGCATATAAGGTTTATAGGTTTGTCCTAATATGCATATTTTTCATTAATTTTAAAGTTAGTTAATGGTTGTTGGAGTGAAATCAATGTCGTTTGCCATGGATGACTTAGGCATGTCTTATGGAATAGACGCTGCCATACAGACAAAGCTCGCTGAAGAGACACGAAAGGTTGATAAATCAGCCGATAATAAGACTTCAGACTCTACCCCAAAAGAGCCTGAAGTTAATGACGTGTTTGAAGCAACACAACAAAAACAGGATTTGGCTAAAACAACATTTGAAAGTGTTCAAGAAAAATCCACGGTCATTGATATCACAACTGAAGCTCTTAACAAACTATCTTCTTACGTTACAGATATTAAAAAATCTATCGAATCAAAAGACTCTGAAGATAGTTCCAGAAAAAAAATTAATGAAAACTACGAAAAAATTAATAAAGTTGCCAAAGAAACTTCTTTTAATGAAACAAAATTAATTGAAGAGTCAGAAAATAAAACAAAAAAAAGCATTTCTCTTAAAGAAATGCAAATTCCTGATATTAAAGACCTCAAAACAAATACACCAGAACAAAAAGAAGAATCTATTAAAAAACTTGACGACATACTAAATAATATAAAAAACAAAGAACAAGAACTTGTTAATAAAAAAGAAAAAATAACTCAAGGAATAAACAAAAACAGCCTTGTTGAAATTAAACTTGCTTCTGCACAAGAAAAAGGACATGAGGTAGAGGTAGAAGTAGAAATAGAAAAAGAAGAAGCAGACTCAGCAGAAAAATTGAAAAAATCAACTATTAAGGAGATCAATGATGCTCCTAAAAAAAGCATAAAAATGCACGTACAACATATTGATAGAAATTTACTGCTTGCTATGCTAAGCTTAAGGAGCGCTTAAGATTTTTACCCAGAAATTCTTGAAAAAAGAGGAATTAGAAACTAATGCCTTTTGACGGAATATCATATACCGAACCGGGATATAAAATAACGCCTCCTTCTGAAATGAACATTCAGGCCGAAATGTCTGCTAAAACGCAGGCACAAACTTTTGTAAAAAAACTGGATGGAAGCCATAAAGTGCAACCTGACGGTAAAAATAAACAAGACACTAAAAATCAGAACTCAAATGATGAAGAAAACAAAGACGAAGATTTTCTTGACGAAAATTCTCCGGAATTTGTAAATAAATCCAAAAAAACAAAAAAATTTAAAGTATTTTTTAATCAATTAAACGATATGGTAGAGCTTATTGACAGAGAAACAGGCAAAATTATTGAAACAATTTCACCGAATGATCTCTTAAACCTTGTTGCCAAGAGCAAAACAGCTTCCGGAATTTTAGTTGACAGAAGAATATAAATAAAAGCAAAAAATAATTTTTATATAGGAGAAATTTATTTCATAAAAGTTTAAAATAAATATATATAGATTTATTTTTATATTTTATGTTAATTTAAATTAATTACCAGTATAAAAATGGGGAGAATTAGTTAGGCTATTAAAGGTTATTAATTAATGAATCCATATCTCAAACAATATCAAACAAACCAAATTCAAACTGCAAGTCCTGAAAAAATACTTATAATGCTTTATGACGGAGCTATTCAGTTTTTAAACAAAGCAAAAAAAGAACTTGAAAATAAAAATATTCAGGAAGTTCATAATAATATTCTCGGAGCTCAAAAAATCATGTCCGAATTTATGAACACGCTTGATATGGAAATTGGCGGACCAACAGCTGTCAACCTTTATAATTTATATGAATACATGCACTACAGGCTTGTTCAGGCAAATATAAAAAAAGATGTTACAATGGTAGATGAAGTTCTTGTTCATTTAAAAGACCTGAAAGCAACATGGGAAGAAGCAATAAGAATCGCAAACAAGGAAAAAGCCGTCGTTAATATTCTTGATGATGATGATGAAGATGAAAATGAGGATTCATTTCAAAGAGCATGAACGAAGAAATAAAAAACACTTATGAAAAAATTCTTGAATTAAATTTTCAAATAAATTCATTGCTTAATGATTTTCCTCCTAAAGAAAATTTTGACAATTTTAACGAAAACTTACAAGAATTCCTTGACCAAAAAGATATATTTATTCAAAAATTAATTTCTTTAAAAGATTCTAATGAAAAAGAATTTAAAAAAATTGATTTAAAGGAAATTTCTGAACAGGTAAATAATATAGAACAGGAAAATCTTAAGCTTATTCAGGAAAAAAAAGTTTATTTATCAGAAGAACTAAATAAATCCAATACAGCCGCAAAAGCCCTTTCTGCTTATAAATTTAATAAGCAGAATGAACCGCGGATTTTTGACGAAACAGATTGAAATTTATGCTAATATACTTATGTCCTGAAATTCAAATAAGGGTGTGAGATATGGCAGAAGTTATTTATACAAAAAGCAAAACAGGCAGAAGAGGGGTAAAATTTCCTGCTTCGGGTGTTGCAGAAAAAGATTTATCAAAATTTATTGCTGAAAACCTCTTAAATAAAGCTAAAATTAAGTTGCCGGAACTAACGGAACTTGACGTGATGAGGTATTTTACAAATCTGTCGCAGAAAAATTTCTCTATTGATAATGTATTTTACCCGCTTGGCTCCTGCACAATGAAGTATAATCCAAAAATAAACGAATATACAGCAGGCTTAGACGGTTTTACAAATATTCATCCCGAACAAAATGAAGAATTTGCGCAGGGTGCGTTGGAATTAATGTATAATCTTCAAGAACAGCTTAAAGAAATTACCGGAATGGATGCGATTTCACTGCAACCGGCTGCGGGTGCGCATGGTGAATTTGCGGGAATGCTTATTGTAAAAAAATATTTTGAAAAAATCGGCGAAAAAAGAACAAAAGTAATTATTCCTGACTCTGCTCACGGCACAAATCCAGCTACAGCAAAAATGTGCGGATTTGATACAGTAGAAATCAAATCAAACTCTGACGGACTTGTGGACGTGGAGGAGCTTAAAAGAGTTCTCGACAATGAAACTGCTGCCATAATGATGACAAACCCTAATACTCTCGGGCTTTTTGAAGAAAATATTCTCGAAATTTCAAAACTTGTCCATGAAGCCGGAGCGCTTTTATATTATGACGGGGCTAACCTTAATGCTATCATGGGCATCACTAAACCTCGCATTATGGGATTTGATATAGTTCATCTTAACCTGCATAAAACTTTTTCTACCCCCCACGGAGGCTGTGGACCTGGAGCCGGACCAATAGGTGTAACAGAAAATCTGGCTGACTTTCTTCCTGTTCCTGTTGTAGGTTTTAACGGTGAAAAATATTTTTTAAACTATGACTTAAAAGATACAATAGGCAAAGTTAAAGCATATTACGGAAATTTCGGAATTCTTGTAAGAGCCTACACTTATATCCTTATGATGGGAGGAAAAGGACTCAGACAGGTTAGTGAAGATGCTGTACTTAACGCAAATTATCTTAAAGAAAAGCTTAAAAATACTTATAAACTTCCGTATGACAAAATTTGCATGCATGAATTTGTGCTTTCAGGCGATCTTCAAAAAGAAAAAGGAGTAAACACTATGGGCATAGCAAAAAGGCTTATGGATTCCAATATTCATCCCCCTACGGTTTATTTTCCGCTTATTGTCCATGAAGCAATGATGATTGAGCCTACAGAAACCGAATCAAAAGAAACTCTTGATAATTTCATTGAAGTTATGAAAGAAATAAATAGGGAAATCGACGAAGACCCCGAACTTGTACTTGAAAGACCGGTAAAAACCCCTGTTTCAAGAGTTGATGAAACGCTTGCTGCCAGACAGCCTAATCTGAGGTTTTGCGAATAATGAAATTTTATAAAATTATATTAACATCGGCTATTGGCTTTATAATTCTTATTGCTCTTGCAGCAGTAGGCGTGTTTTACCTTAAAAACACTGTAAGCTACCAGCTTCACCCGCCAAAATCAGAATTAATGCAAAGAGCTGAAAAAATCGGTGATTTTTCAAAAATTTCTAAAGATTATAACGTAACAAAAGCATTAAACGTTATAGGTGTAACATCTATTGTTGCAGAACATCCTCAAACAGGTCAATACATGGCAATAATAGATCCTGGATGGACTATGAATATTTCAAAAACTGATATCCAGACAGGCAATCTAAAACAAAAGCTTACTGATTACGCTTTAAAAGCATCTTCTCCAAACATAAAGCTAAATAAGCTTGAAATTATGCCTAAAGGAAATTTAAAAGCATTTAATCAATCTGTTCCTTATGCGCAAATAAAAGTAAAAATTTCAAGTCTTTCTTCAGAAAAAACTTATGAGGGAATTATAGCTATTGTTTCAAAAGACGGAACTAATAAAAATAAACTTATTATTTCACTAAATAGAAGTGGGACTTTCAAACAAAAAGTTGCAGAAAATTTCTTTAAAAGTGTAAAACTGCTGTAAATAAAAAGAACTCCTGAAAAGGAGTTCTTTTTTTAGGCTACAAGGTTCAGTCCTTCTTCTTTTTCAACTTTATTTTTTGTGTCTCTTGGAACATAGAAGGGGCTGGAACCTTTTCTATCTTTAGATAAATTCATACTTTCAAGTACTTGTGTAGAATTAGCTAATGCGGAAAGATGTTTTAAACCGGTAAAATCGGGCTGTTCTGCGTTTATATGAACGATTCCATTTCTGAACTGTGCAATATTATTTACTGAATCGCTGGCTGCTTTTGAATTTAATGCATTTACTGCTGAAAGTGTTTTTTGTGAAAGTTGAAGGTCATAGCCGGCAGTGTTTGTTGCTGCAAGTTTGACTGCATTTGTATCGCTGCTAGCTGTTGAGCCAAAAAGACTTACATCAAGATTTCTTCCTAGGTTCAATCCACTAAAGATTGAAGGTGCTGAAGAAACGGTAGAAGCTTTTGTTGAAAGAATTTCCTGAGCTACTTTTGAAAGTTCTGCGCCGGAAATAGTTTCTGCCGGTTTTGCAAATATGTTTTGATTAATTGTGTTAATACCCAAAGCCATTTGCTCTCCTTAGTTTTTCTTTTTGCCCACATATTATTTATCGGCTTTGGTTTATTTTTACTTTAGTAATCATAAAGATATATTTACAATTCTTAACGGATTGATATTAAAGTACTTATTTTGTTACGAGAAGGGGCTGCACCCCTTCACCTGCCTTCATTTTCTTTAACGTAAAGAAAACGAAGCAAAAGAAAACTTTGCCCATAGTTGCAGTTTCTATATTTCTACCCTGCTTATGTTAAAAGACTTTTGTTGTTCAAGCTCGCAAACTCGCCTGCTTTGGCAGGCTCAAACAAATGCTCGCATGTGTTTATACGCAGGGTGAAATATAACGAAACTTCCACAAAGGGCATTTAAAAAATTAATTATTAAGATTCCGATTTCATGACAAGTTGATGTTTGTTATAAATTTCTTCAGCAAGAATATCCAGCCTTTTATAAGTTTCTTCGCGAGGAAGACCTTTTACCAAGACAGGCTGAATAACTTCTGCTTGTATATTAGGCATTAAAGCTTTAATTTGCTCGCCCATTTTCTCTCCAAGAGCTCCTGCCCAACCATAAGAACCCACTGCTGATACAAACTTAACATTGGGTCTTAATGCATTTACTATATAAGCTGCATAAGCCGCGCTAGGATGAGGTGCTGACAATACCATAGAAGCTCCGACCACTATTGTCGTTGCATCAACAAGCGCCATCGCAAGTTCCCCAAGATCAGTCTCGGGAAGATTAAACGGAACAACTTTTATCCCCTTTAAAATAAGAACATCGGTAAGGTATCTCACCATTTTTTCCGTATTTTCGTACATAGAAACATAAGGAATAACAACTTCGTTTTTAATTTCATCAGAAACCCACTCTTTGTGAGCATCTAAAATAAATTGAGGCTTCTGATAAAGCGGTCCATGGCTTGGTGCGATAATTTCAATATCTAAAGTACTTATTTTTGTTAGATGTTTTTTAACATGAGTACGGAAAGGCATCATTATTTCAGCAAAATACCTTTTTGCAGGTCCGTAAACTTCGTGCTCCGATTTCACAAATAAATCGCTTGTCGCCAGATGTGAACCCGTAAAATCACACGTGAAAAGGATTTTGTCTTCTACAAGATAGGTAAACATAGTATCAGGCCAGTGTACCCATGGCGCCATAATAAATGAAAGTGTTTTATTTCCAAGCGAAATTGTTTCCAAATCTGCTATAACAATGAATTTATCTTCACTTAAAGGCAGTGAAGCCATTAAAATTTCTTTGCATTTTGCGTTTGTTACTATTTTTGCCTCAGGATAAATTTCCAGTAATTGTGGAAGTGTTCCTGAGTGGTCAATTTCCCCGTGGTTGGCAATTATATAATCAAGAGTTTTAACGTTTAAATTTTTCAAATTGGCTATAAGTTCGTGAGATTTTGCAGGATAAACCGTATCTATAAGAGCAGTTTTTTCGCTTCCCTGTATCAAAAACGAATTATAACTTGTACCCTGAGGAAGCGGAATGAGTTTATCAAAAAGCCTTCTATCCCAATCTATTGCCCCAACTGCTATAACATCAGATTTTACATATCTGACAGTCATTCTATATCTCCTTTTCAAATAATTCTTTGCCAACTCCGCATAGAGGACATACCCAGTCTTCAGGAATGTCTTCAAAAGAAGTTCCCGGCTCAATTCCATTTTCAGGATCACCTATTGCAGGATCATAAACATAACCGCAAACTGTACAAACATACTTATCCATTTAAAATTCTCCTTTTCCTATTATCTTATGTATTATTTTCCACAAAAATTATTTTAAAAGCATTCTCTAAAATATTTATATTATTAATATCCATAAATATTAACATCAATAATAATATTGGTCTTTCAACTTAATAAATTGTTAATAATTAAACTTAAAATAGGCAATTATTTTTATGTTTAGGGTTTATCTAAGTAGTTAATTAAATTGTAGTCTAGTAAATTATTTTCAAAGGAAGCCTTTATGAGTTTAAATTTTACCAATGTTTGTAACAAACCTTATGTTTTCGCTGGAAATAATTATAAAAATAATTTAAAAGCTGTTAGCTTTAGCGGACAGGAATTAATTACTCCTAAAGTTCAGGAAAAAATGACAGCAATTGAAAGTGAAATTCAAAAAGCAAACAAAATAGCCGTTTTTACTCATATAAATCCTGATGAAGATGCTATCGGCTCAAGCGCTGCTTTAAAAAACTTAATTATCTCCAAATATCCTGATAAAAAGATTGATGTTTTTATTGTAGGCAGAACTCCTCATGGAGCTAAATGTATAGATGATGTCAGATCTTTTGAATGTCTTAATAAAAAATCTGATTTTGAGGCGATAAAAGCAAGAAATTATGATCTTGCTATCTCAGTTGACTGTGCAAACAGAGATTTAATGAAAGATGGTTCAAAAATATTTGACTCAGCTAAAAAGAAAATTAAAATCGATCATCACCCGGATGATGATAATATAAATAATTATGCTGATATTAATCTGGTATGCGAAGATGCATCAGCTGCCTCACAAGCTGTGCTTTTACTTGCAGATCATATGAATGTTCCTCTTAATAAAGAATTGGCGACGAATGTATATATGGCAATAATTGGTGATACACAGGGATTCAGGTATATGAAAAAACCTGATGGTGTTTTTGAAGATTGCTCAAGATTGACCAAAACAGGCATTGATAGCAGAAAAATCTATTGTAATACAATGGATTATATGCCAAAAGAAGCCTTGAAATTTTATGGTCAGGTGCTTAATAATATTAAATTTTCAAAAGATGGAAAAATTGCTTATCTTATTGACGATTCTTTAGCAGAAAGAAATGCCAAAACAGGAAAATATACCAATACATCAAAAACACTGAAAAAAGATGGTCTTGAAAAAGCTGATGTTAAAGGCATTCTTGATAACGTTTTGAGTATAATCATGCCAAATATTGCAGGTGTTAAAATTGCCGTTAAAATTAACGAACAAGAAGATAGAATAAAAGGTTGCATGGACACTGGTGCTTCTCTTCGCGGCAATGGAGTCAACGTAGATGAATTTGCCGAAAAACATGGAGGCGGTGGTCACGAATTTGCAGCAGCATTCATTGGCTCTAAAGAAAAAGCTGATGATATAGTTAAGAGTCTTTCTGAATATTTAAAAGCTAAAGAACAGCAAAATTAGAAGCTATCTTGCTAAAGCTTCCAAAGCGGCAAAGCCCCTTTTCAGCTTTAACATCGCAGTCCTTCTCTTAAATCAGGTATTTTTGTGGTGCAAGAATAGATATTACAGAATTTTTTGAAAAATATTTATTCGCTGCTTCCTGAATTTGTTGTGCGGTTACTTTTTTGATTTTTTCTGTTATTACATCATCAAACTCAGAACCAAGTCCCATGGCTTCATAAAATCCAAGATAATAAGACTGCTGGGAATTTGTTTCATGGAAGAAAGCTCGTTTTCCAAGATAATTATTTTTTGCATCATCAAGCTCTTTTTCTGAAACAAGCTCATCTTTAAGTTTTTTAATTTCTGTTTCAAAGCCTTCCAGACAAACTTTTATATTTTCAGGAGCTGTTCCTATATAAATCGTAAAAAGTCCTGAATCCTGCATAGGCTCATAGCTGCTTCTTACTGTATAAGCAAGACCTTTTTTATCTCTAAGTTCAACAAAAAGTCTTGAACTTAGACCACCTGCTCCTAAAATTGTATTTAGGAGGACTATTACAGGATAATCTTTTTCGGAAATACTTGGAGCAATCCAGCCCTGAAGGATTTGTGCTTGAGCTGAATCATCTTTTGCTATAATAACAGTTTTATTTTCTTTTATTTCACTTATATTTTTTTTAATTTTTTCTTCTGAAACTCTTTCTATACTTCCAAATTTGTTATTTAAAGCTTTCATTATCTGGTCATGTTCTATGTCTCCAACAACAGAAATCACCATTTTATCAGGATTAAAAGAATTTTTAATATAAAATTCTTTTATTGAGTCAATATTTATGTTGTTTAAGTCCTCAAGAATTTTTGTATGGCTGTAACCATAAGGATGTTCAGGATAAATATTCCTGATAAGGTTATCCAACGCCTGTGTTTTTGGAGAATCAAGATCCAGTTTTATTTCTCCTTCAAACTTTCTCGCTTCTTTTTCGCTATTTTTAAATGTTGAATATTTAAGAATATCTTCAAAAATATCAAGAACTTCATCAATATCCTCGTTCAAAAATAACGCTCTTGCTCTTAAATAGTCCTGTTTTGCTTCAATACTCATTTCTATAGCATTTAAATCAAGTTCATTTGCAAGGTCTTCCGCGCTTTTTGTTTCTGTTCCCTGAAAAAGAAGCCTACTAGCAAGATTAGCCGTGCCTGCAAGATTTTCATATTTTGTACCGGAAGTCATAAATAAATTAAGCGAAATCCTTGGAGTATTAGAGTTTTTTCTTGTTATGACTTTTATTCCGTTTGATAATTTGTCTATATTAAAAGAATTCATTTTACTCTCCCGGTATTAGTATGGAAATAGTGGCTTTGTTTGGGCTTAGATATTTTTTTGCCGTTTTTTGAACAAACTCAACATTAAGTGTATCAAGGGTTTTTAGGTAATCAGTATGGCATGAAATATCTTCACAAACTGTCAAACAGTGACCTATGGCTTCTCCAATTTCAGAAACAGTTTCTGCTTCTTCTGCAAATCCTACTTTAAGTTTCTTTTTTGCCTTCTCAAGTTCTTTTTCAGAAATTGGCTGGTCAACAATTTTTCTTAATTCTGTTTTTAAAAGCTCAAGGGCCTCGTCTTTTTTCTCAGGCATAAAATTTGCCTGAATAAGAAAAACATTTCCTTCTTTAAATTCATACTGTGTAGCACCTGCAACATTAAAAATCTGCTCCTGCTGTTTTTCAATAAGATTCTGATATAGTCTAGAACTTTTGCCTTCGCCAAGAACCGTGCTTAATATGTCTGCTGATATATTTTCAGCTACATTAACAGGTTTTGGACCATGAAACCCCATTAAAAGAAATCCTGTATTAATATCTTTTTTTGTATTTTCAGCATATTTAGGCTTTTTTTGTTCTAATTCCTGAGGATAAGTCTGTTTTCCGGCAGATTTTACCTCTTCAAAAACAAAGTTTTTTCGTATATGACCGAGGATTTCTTCTGTATCGAAGTCCCCAACGGCAATTGTTATCATATTATCAGGCGTATACCATTTTTTATAGTAGTTCATAATGGTTTCACGAGACACTGAAGCTATAACTTCCGCAGTGCCTATTACATCTCTTTTATACGGATGCACCTGATACATCAATTCATTCATCGCATCATAAGTCGTTGTCCAGTGATTATCATCTCTCATGTTAATTTCTTCAAGAACAACTGCTCTTTCCCTTTTTTCCTCTACTACAGGATTTTTAATATCAAAAGCAGGACCAATTTCTTCTTCGGGTATTATAGAATTAATCATCATATCTCCATGAAGTTCTATGGCTTCTTTTAAATATTGGTTATTTTCCCCGCTTGGTAAGGTTACATAATAAAAAGTATAATCTTTCCAGGTAGCCGCATTTACTATTGCGCCTTTTGCTTCAAGGAATCTGTCAAATTCCCCTGCAGGATGAGAAGGTGTTCCTTTAAACATCAGATGTTCAAGAAAATGAGAAATTCCGGTAATACTATCATCTTCGTTTAGTGAACCTGTTTTAACCCACGTGCTTATATTTGCCAGATCGCCTTGTTTATTTGCTAATACTATAGTATGTCCGTTTTCAAGCTTAAAAATCTCAACAGCTTTATCTATATAAGGAAACTTAACTGTTTCTTTATTAATAACCTTTGATAATTCCATAATTAGTCTCTTTCTCTCTAAGAATTTTTCTTTATCAATTCATTTTATCAGAAAGAAAGATTTTTTATATTGTTTTATTCTTCTGATGCAAACTGGTCTATAAAGCCGTCTTCTTTATATAAAATCGCTCTGACGATTTTATGTCCTTCCATGTTTTCGACTTTCATTTTTATATCATTAGCTTCAACTTCATCGCCGATTTCCGGTTCTCTTCCCAGCAATCCGAATATATATCCGCCAATAGTCTGAAAATCTTCTGTCGGAAGATCAAGACCAAATCTTTCATTTAAATCATAAATATCCATTTTTGAATAAACACTGATTGTTTTATCGTCAATTCTTATTATTTCAGGAATTTGAACGTCATATTCATCCCAAATTTCGCCTACGATTTCTTCAAGAACATCTTCTACTGTTACAATTCCAGCCACACCGCCATGTTCATCAACAACAGCTGCTATTTGTGATTTATTCAAGTTAAATTCATTTAGCATACTGCTTATAGATTTATTCTCGGGAACAATTGTAATTTCTCTTACAAGGTCTTTTATCTTAATCATGTTATTGTCTTCACAGTTTTTTATGGCTTTTAAAACATCTTTTGCGTTGACTATTCCTATAATGTTATCTATATTTTCTTCATAAACAGGAATTCTAGTATGTCCTGAAGAATTAATAACATCTATAAGTTCATCAACAGTAGCTTCTGCATCTATAAACTTAACATCGGTCCGCGGTATCATAATTTCATAAACAACAGTATTGGTAAAATCAAAGAATTTGGAAAGCATCTTAGCTTCTTTTGGAGTTAACAGCTCAATATTTTTACCTTCTTCGATTAATTTTGTAAACTTATCTTGCCAGTCATCTTCTGCATCACTTGCTTGAACTTCTATTGTAATATGAGAAACGTTTTTAATCTTTTCTTTTAGCTTAAGTTCAAGCTTATCAGCAATATCATCCGCTTCTTTAACCTGAATTTCAGGATCAACTTCTATTCCCATATTAATGATAAGCCCTGACGAGCCCATATCCATTGTTTTCAAATCAAGTACATGAGAAACACCTGTTGTCATCTCGGCAATGTGTTTTATGTTTGCTTCTATGTCAGGCTTTGCGGAAGTTCCTGTAAGGAAGTTGACGTTATAGCGAAGAAGATAAAAAGCGAGCCCTAAAAGCATAAAACCTATTATTATAGAGGCTATCGCATCAGGTATATATGCAAATTGTTCTTCTATTCCAAATTTTGCTATTGTTAATGCAATAAGAGCAACTATTACACCTGCTAACGCTGCTGTATCTTCGTACCAGACGAATTTTGTAGTAGGACTTTTTATTTGATTTATGTATTTAATCGATTTTAAGAAAGCCTCAACAGGGCTTTTAACTTTAATTTCGGCTTCAGATATTACTGCTCTGCTTGCACTTGCAACAGCCCATAATTCAAATAAAATACTGCCGATTAAAGTTATAGCAATCAAATGATAGTTATTTAGCAGCTGCATTTCGCTGTGATGTGTTATAAAAAGCTTTGTACCGCCTTTATATAAAGAAATGGCAGTACCTACAAGCATAAATATACTGGCAAAAATTGCCCATACATTAGCCTCTAGCCCATATCCAAATGGATGAAACCTATCAGCTGGCCTACTTCCTCTTTTTAGCCCTACCAGCAGACAAATGCTGTTGATTCCATCAGCGGCCGAGTGAATTGATTCTGAAAGCATCGCGGAACTTTTGCTTATATACCAGCAAACAAATTTTATTACCGCAATACCGATATTTGCAAATAAAGCTCTCCAGACCGCTTTTTCCTTTATTATATGAGTAGATTCAGAAATTGAATCTTTTTCGGTTTTTATTATAGTTTCGTGATTTACCGGTTCTGTATTCTTATTATACGGGTCTGATGACATAAATTAAGATTCTCTCAAACAATATTTTTACGATATTTATTATATTTAAAAAATATAACTACATTTTATAATATCAAATTTTTTCCAAAGGTGCATGTTTATTACATATTTTTAATCAAACGAATTTTTTTTAAAGCCGCTCCTGTTTTTTTGAGTAAAAGCTGATTTATTTTCAACAGAAAAACCGCTACTCATAGAAGACGCTCGTCCTACAGCCTGCATAGGAGCTTCTGTTTTTTTGCATAACCTATAGAGATGCATTTCTCCTGAATTTTTAACCAGTTTCACTATTCCCATATCGTCAAACCTAACGTTATCTACCAGTTCAATTCCTGCACACGCCATATCTTTAAAATCTTTTGAAATAAAAATTTCATTAGGAAGCGTAACAGGTTCAATTCTGGCCGCAAGATTTACAGTTGTACCGTGTATGTTGGTTTTTCCTGATACCTGATCAAATACTTTTTCAAATTCCCCGAAATGACCTGCAATTCTGGGGTTTAATTTTCTTATACCAAATTCATTGAAATCCAGTTCATTAAAAAGATCTCTGTACGCCAAAGCCATATTAATTGCTTTTTCGCCATTTTCATAAGCTGCAACTATAGCATCGCCCCAGGTATTCCAAATAATTGCGGAATCTTTATAAGATTTTAATTTTTGGTAAATTACAGGAATAATCTTGTCGTAATAAATTTTTAAATCAGCATCTCTTAACGTGCTGTATTTTTCAAGATCAGTAAATATTACATAGCCATACATATATTATATCCAATTTAAATTTACAGTAATCCTATCCAGAAAATAATTAATGTAAAAATTTTTCTGTTGGGAACTTACCTATTTCATCTAAAATTATATTATAACATTGGTTTTTATTAAAATAAAAAAACTATTTTTTATAATGTTGTTTTGTAAAATTATAGATTAAAATAAATTAATTGAAGTAAAATATTAATTGGAATTTATACTCAACCAATATTTGTTTAAAGTAAAAATTGTGAGGGCGGTCGTGAAAATAGAAATTAAAAATCCTAAATTTATTATATTTTTATTAGCTTTTTTAGGGCTTTGGGTTAGCATAGAACTTTGTATTATCTACTTTAATGCAAATTTTGTTCCAAATTCAGCATCAAGTTTTTGTTCAATAAACGATGTTATTGACTGTGATGCGGTTGCACAGACAGCATTTTCAAGTTTTTTAGGAATCCCTAATGCTTTTTACGGTTTATGTTTTTATTTATTTGTAATGTTTTTAGCTTTATTTCCTTTCGCAAAAATTGAATTTTTTAAAAATTTTAAAAATCCTCAAAGTTATATTTTTACACTTTCCTCTCTTGCTGTAATTAATTCCATTGCTTTATGGATAATTTCTTCTATGGTTATTCATAAAATATGTCTGCTTTGCTATATTTTATACGGCGTAAATTTATTTCTTTTAATATTCAGTAAATTAGGACAGCCTGTTTCAAGCCATTACAAAGACTCATTTAAAGATTTCATCAGTATAATTTCAGATAAAAGATGGCTTTCTATTGTAATTTTTGTTGGATTACTTTCGCTGACAGCACTTATAACAGTAAACATCACGCAAGTATTTACACCTCCTGCAAATACACAAGAACAAAATATGTTTTCGGGCGGAGAAAATACTTATCAGCCGCATGGAAATGTACTCGGTGCAAAGAATGCTAAACTTGTCGTACATGAATACACTGATTTTCAGTGTCCTTATTGTTCTATTTCGAATTCTATGATGTACAGGCTGGTTAATGAAGTTGAAGGCGTAAGAGTTGAACATCATGATTTTCCTCTTAATAAGTTATGCAATTCTCTTGTTCAAGGTTCTCCGCACAAAGATAGCTGTAAGGCTATATATTACGTAAGAGCAGCCAAAATGCAAGGTAAATACTGGGATTATATTACTTTATTATTTGATAACCAAGAGAGTCTGCCTGAAACCAAGCTTATTGAGCTTGCAAAAAGCATAAATCTTGACATTGATCAGCTTAAAAAAGATGCTTATTCATCTGAAGTCAAACAAGGACTTGAAGCTGACATAGAAAGAGCGCGCAACTTTAATATTACTGCCACTCCGACTTATATTATAGGTATTAAAAAGTACGAGGGAATTATGCCTTATCCCGAGTTAAAAGAGACTGTTCTTAGAAATATGTATTAATGGAAAGAAAAAAATTTCTTGTTCATACTTGTTGTGCTCCTTGTGCGACATATTCCTTTGAAAAGCTAATTTCTGACAAGTTTTTCCCTGTCGGGTTCTTTTACAATCCTAATATTTTTCCTGAAAATGAATATAAAAGGAGGCTTGATGAGCTTATAAAGTTTACTGATATTAAAAAATACCCGTTAATAATACAGGAAGATTCTTCTGAACTTTGGCATGAATCCATCAAAGGACACGAAAATTCTAAAGAAGGTGGAAGACGGTGCGAAATATGCTTCAGGCTAAGACTTGAAAAAACAGCCATTTATGCCAGAGAAAATAATTTTGATGGATTTACAACGACTTTGACAATCAGTCCTCATAAAAACACAGCTATTATTAATCAAATCGGCAAAGAGCTTTCTGAAAAGCACGATATTTTTTTTCTTGAGGAAAATTTCAAGAAAAATGAGGGATTTAAGAAAAGTTTAGAGCTTTCAAAGCAATATAATCTATATAGGCAAAGCTATTGTGGGTGTGTTTTTAATCAGAAAGTTTGATATGTTGCTCTAATTCATTTATTGCCGATTCCGCAATTTTCTTAAAATCTGCCGCTTCTTTGACTAAAAGATTATCTGTCTTACAAGAAACTCTCAATATATGGTCTAAACGCTTATCTATTCCATAGAAAGGAGTCATTGGAATAACTTTTAAATCATATACATCATCTAAATATTTATTTTTATTTTTCCTTTCAATAATTTTATGTTTAATAGAATTTGCAATATTATAAATAAGTTGTAATCCGTATTTTTGACAATTAAGAGGTTCTAATTTTAACCAATCTCTTAAATTGTCAATAGAAACAGCTAAATTAAAAGCCGTTCGAATATAATTTTCATAATTTCCTGCTAATTTTTTATACTCTAAAAAGGTATCTTCTGCTTTTTCAAATTCTTGAAAATTCACTTTTATGATTTCGTTAAGATAAAAGTCAACAGTATATTTATCTTTTGGTTCTTGAAAATCATTAACAATATAATCTATTTTTTCTAAAATATTCATTTCATCTAAGTTTTTCAAATACATATCCTCAAACTTTTAATTCTAATTTAAGCATAATTATATAGCATTAATTTATAATACATTCATTTAAAATGCATGTTCATTTTCTTTCTTTTTGAACGCAAAAAGAAAAAAAACAGAACCAAAAGAAAGAAAAACTATATCCCAAAGGGTCAACATTGTCAGGGGCTTGCCCCCGAACCCCCATAAAAGGATAAAATTCTTTAAACTTCTTTCATAACCTGTATTGAATGAGTTTTCGACAGGAAAGGAAGATGGTCTTCAGTAATTCTTTCGCCGGGAACAAGAATAGGAACTCCCGGAGGACAAATCGCAATAACTTCCGCAGAAACTCTACCAATACTTTCTTCCGGCAAAACTTCTTCTTTTGAACTAATATAAGCTTTTCTCGGAGTGCATACGATTTCAGGTATGTTAAGCGGCATGTATTTTATATGCTCAAGATAAGTTATATCTGAATAATTTCTTTTCACAATCTTTTTAATAGCGTCACAGAAAGCATATAACTCTTCCGCTGTGTTTCCAATATTTGAAAGCGCAAGAATTCCTTCATCCGTAGCAGCTTCTATGGTTATGTTGTAATCCATTTCAAGAAGGCTTTCCAGCCTCTTGCCGCTTAATCCTTCAATTTTGATGTAGATTTTTGTCGGATCAATCTGGAAGCCATCTTCAGAGGAAAGACATTTTACGCCTGGAATTGTAGCAAGAATTTTTCGTGCTTCTTCTGCATTTTTAATAGCTTTATTAATCTTTTCCTGTCCATATTTTGAAGTTAAATAAGCTCTTGCAGCATCAAGACTGGCCAAAAGCATATATGAAGGACTTGTTGACTGAAGCATGCTAAGATTTGCCTCAACTTCATCGGCACTGATTTTGCTGTCTTTGGAAAGATGAAGGATTGAACTCTGTGAAAAACTTCCGCCTGTTTTATGTAAAGAATGAACAACAGCATCTGCTCCGCATTCAAGAGCAGGTTTTGGAAATCTATTGCTGAATTTCCACAGACAGCCGTGTGCTTCATCAACAAGCAGAGCTGCGTTTCTTTGTTTGCAAACTTTTGCGATTGATTCAACATCGCTTACAATTCCTTCATAGGTAGGATTATTAATCCATACAGCACCTGCATCAGGATTTTTATCAAGCAAAGACTCAATATTTTCAGCGGTTATTGCCCCCCATATACCCCATTTTTCAAGCTTGTCTGGTATTGCCCATATAGGTTCGGCGCCTGTAAGTGTTAAGCCGCTTATGATTGACCTATGGCAGTTTCTGCCTATAATAATCTTTTTATTTTCTTTAGCTACCGTAAGAGCAAGTGCAATGTTCCCGATAGTGGAACCGTTTATAAGAAAAAATGCCTTACCTGAACCAAAAGCTTCTGCTGCTAATATCTGCGCCCTTGCAATAGGACCTTCCGCAGGATGTAATTTTCCCAATCCGTTAAATTCGTCAGTTGTATCCAAATCAATTATTTTTTGCCCTGCAAGATCTTTGAATTTAGGCAAAACGCCTTCCCCTCTCGCGTGTCCAGGAATATGTAAAGGAATAGTAGGATTTTTTAAAGAGTTTTCAAGAGCATCCAAAATAGGAGTTTCAATGCTTTTTAAATCCTTTGCTTTAGCTTTTTCAGCTAAAGTAAGATTATTAAAAAAGTCAGCACTGTGCTGTTTTAAAACCGTGGTAATTTGTGACGCTATGTGTCCTTTATGAACTTGAGATGAGAGCTTAATCTCATCGAAACTCTTTTTTCCCAACTATTTGCTCCTTTTGATCGCATAAAAAACCTTTATATTATTGGAACCTACTTGATTTTAACTTTAGATTGCCTATACAGATATTATACTATAATAGAATCTTAGATATTATTTATACTGTATTAACTATTATATTGCAATATATTTTTTTGCTTATTTTTTACGTTATTTGAAAAGTTGCCAATATAAGTCAGGCTTAGTCAAAACTTGTCAGTAATGAAACTTAAAACTTCATAATAAAACAAATATCCATGGGCAAAAATTTATCAAACAGATAAAAGTAAAGAAAAATATGAATTAATTTTTGAACAAATTTAAAGACTTATAATGAAAACTGCTTAAAATTCTTGACAACGCCCTCAACATATAGTGTAATTCTTATATATGTTCACTAAACAATTTAATGAATACTCGGTAGCGTGTTAAGGGTAAAGTCAGCGATATTTCGGGATGTACATCAGCAAAATTGAAATAGACAACTTCAAGTCTTTCGCCAACAAGACGGAAATCCCTTTCCTTGAAGGATTTACGACAGTATCGGGACCGAACGGGTCGGGCAAGAGCAACATTATAGATAGTATTTTATTTGCTCTCGGTCTGTCAACTTCAAGAACACTTCGTGCTGAAAAGATTTTTCATCTTATAAACACGCATAATAAAAGAAACGACGCTAGCGTTAAAGTTTATTTCGCTAGAAAAGACGGAACAGAACCGTTTTCTGTAACAAGAAAGATTAAAAAATCCTCTAACGGATTTATCAGCAGCTATTATATTAATGATAAAACGTCGACGCTGACTGATATTCACGATGAATTGTCAAAGTATAATATTTCCCCCGGGTGTTATAACGTTATGATGCAGGGCGATGTCACCAGTATTATTAATATCAGCGCCAATGAAAGACGTAAAATTATAGATGAAATCGCAGGTGTGGCTGAATTTGACAGAAGGATTGAGCAGGCTAAAAAAGAGCTTGATATTGTCGAAGAACGTGTAGGCAAGTCAAATATCATACTCGCTGAGGTTGATGTCAGGCTTTTACAGCTGGAAGAAGAAAAACAGCATGCTCTTAAGTACCAGAAATTAAGGGAAGAAAAACACCAGCTTGAAAGTAAACTGCATATTGTAAGGTATTTCGAGATAAAAAATTCTTTTGAGCGTCTGCATGAAAGTATTCTTCATGCTAACAAAGAGAAAAAAGAAGAAGAAAAAAGGCTTGATGAATTAAACAGCAGGCTTTTAGAAGCACAGACAAAGCTTAAAGATTTATCAGAAGTTATAAAAAGCAAAGGCGAAGACGAGCAGATAGAAGTTAAAAAGCAGATAGAAACGCTAAAAGGTATAATTTCCAGAAAAAAAGACAGCATAAACTTCTCTGAAAAACAAATTAAGGATAATACACACTCGATAGAAAGCGCACAGCGAAATATTCATGAATTAAAAGATAAAATTGAGGACTCCAACCTCAAAATTTCCAATAAAAATGACGAAATAAAAGTCCTTAAAAACAACATAAAAACCGAAAAAGAACATCTCCAAAGAGTTTTGGCGGAAGTTTCTGGTGTTAATAAAACTGCAAGTGAACATGTAGAAAAACGAAACGCTTTAAGAAAACAGTTAGAGAACAAAAAAGACGAAGAAAACGCTGTTTTGAAAGAGAAACTTACTCTTGAAGAGAAAGTTTCCAGATTTTCAAGGGATATAGAAGACTCAAAGCAAAAGATTGCTGAAGTTGAGAAATTTAAAATAGAGTTTAATGAAAAGAAAAATATCCTTGAAACCCAGACAATCGAGCTGGATAAAGAGCTTAAGGACTATGAGATTGTTCAGAAAAATAATCTTTATAATCTCGACAAAATTAAAAATGAAATAAGCGATTTAACTTATAACATTAAGACTGCTTACCAAAAAATTGCCCAGCTTGAAGCAAATAAAAGGGCTGCGGAAGATGCAGGTTTTGGAAGAGCAATCGATACTGTACTTAAGGCGGATATTGAAGGTGTGCATGATATTCTGGCGAAGCTTGGCAATGTTGATGATGGGTATTCCACCGCTCTTGAAATAGCTATGGGTGGAAGAATGCGGAATATTGTCGTTGAAGACGACGAAGTTGCCAGTATCGCTATCGAAATTCTCAAGTCTTCCCGTGCTGGACGGGCAACTTTTCTACCACTTAACAAAATGAAACCGCGTCCATGGGGAATGAAACCTCCAAAGGATTCGGGGGTAATAGATTTTGCGATAAATCTTGTGGAATTTGACAGTGTTTATGAACCTGCATTTTATTATGCTCTTGGAGATACTCTGATTGTTGAAGATTTGCATGCTGCAAGAAGCTTGATGGGTAAATACCGTATGGTTACGCTTGATGGGGCGCTTATTGAGAAGTCAGGTGCGATGACAGGCGGAGAAGTACAGAAATCAGGGCTTAAATTTGCTCAGTCTGAGGATGATGAATTAACTAAATTCAAGGAACGGTTTGAAAAACTTCAGGATAAAGCGATTAATCTCGAAAGAGAAAAGCAGGAAATAGAAAATAAACTCGACGAAATTCGCCGTGATTATTCAAATGCGTTAACTGAATCCAACAGAAATAAAATGGAACTTGAAAATCTGCTTAAAAATCTTAATGAAGCAGATGCAACAATAGTTTTAAAGAAAATGCATATTGAAAACATCACTCCTGAATTTGAAAATCTGAAAAAAGAGCTGGAAGAAGTTACCCTGAGATTAAATGCGTTTTCTCAGGAGATAGAAAAACTTGCTAAAGAAATAGAAATAATAGAACAAATCCTTCCAAAAGACGAATTATCAAAGCTCAATGAGCAAACAGAAGGTATAGAGTTTGAAATTAAGCGCTATGAAAGCAAACTTGCCAACTGTCAAAATGATATAAAGTCGATTGAATTGGAAATTAATTTTAACAAACTTACAATATCTGCGCAGGAAGACAAAATAGAGCGAACAACAGAAGAAAATATCAAACTTTCCGGCGAAAAAGAAGCTTTTGCTCTTGAAATTGTTACTACAGAGGAAAAAGCAAAAGAACTTGAAGAAAAAATCCGTGAAATAAGTTTAGAATTAAGTGAACTGCAAAGTGAGCGGGATAAATTCCATGCGGAAGTTTTAAACCTGGAAACCAATAAAAACGGGCTTCAGTTAAAAATTGAAAGACTTTTAGCACAGGTAGAAGCGTTTAAAGTCAGCAGAAAAGAAAAAGAACCTGAACTTGATTTTATAAGAGAAGAACTTATCGCGCAAGGCTTTGAAATTGCACAGCTTTCGCCTACAACTATTTCTGTAGATGAAGTCAATAAAAACATTGCAAGACTTCAAAAAAGAATGGAAGAGATGGAACCCGTCAACATGAAAGCTCTTACGGAGTATGACGAGGTTAAATTTAGGAAAGACGAGCTTAAAAACAAAATTGACACGCTTACAAACGAAAAAGAGCAGATAATTGAACGGATGAACGGTTTTGAAGATCTTAAAATAAAGTCTTTTAAGGAAACTTATGATAATGTAAACAGCAATTTCGAGAAAATCTTTGCACAGCTTTCTGACGGTACAGGCAAGATAGTGCTTGAGAATGAAGAAAATCCGCTTTTAGGCGGTTTGACTATTGAAGCTCAACCAAGAGACAAAAAAATGCAGCGTCTTGAATCCATGAGCGGTGGAGAAAAATCTTTAACTGCTCTGGCATTTGTTTTTGCAATCCAAAGATATCTTCCCGCTCCGTTTTATGCGTTTGATGAGGTTGATATGCACCTTGACGGCATAAATGCAGAGCGTCTTGCCCAAATGATAAAATCCCAGTCTTCTAATACACAGTTTGTAGTGGTATCATTGAGGAAACCTATGATTGAAGCTGCCGACAGAACAATAGGCGTTACCCAGAAAAACAGCGGAATTACCAAGGTCACAGGAGTGAAGTTGCATGGCTAATACGGTATTTAAAGATAATATGGCGTTAGTACAGCCGGAAGCAGAACTCACCCTTGAAGTTTATGAAGATATTAATAAGAAGGCAGAAAATGCTGTTGACGGGATTGAAATTCTCGTTGAAATGTCTAAAAAAGGAAAAATTGATCCATGGAATATTGATATTGCTGATGTTACGGATAAATATCTTCAGCATCTGGTTAATATTAAAACTAATAACCTCAAACTCACAGGAAGGACGCTTTTCTTTGCGGCAGTTCTGTTAAGGCTTAAATCGGATATTCTTGAGGGAATAAATCTTAATGAGGACAGTGCTTTTCATGAGAATGAATTCCTTGAAGAACTTGATAATACTTTTGATGATGACATTGAAAGTATTAATAGGAACAATGTTATTTCACTTGATGATGTTCTTGAACGCAGAACCAGTGTAAGACTTAACAGAGAGCGTATTGTAACTCTCGATGATCTTATTAAACAGCTTGAATTTTACGAAAAAATCGATAAAAGGCTTGCACTTCAAAATAAAAATAGCAGAGCATTGAGAAGAGCCAAGTCTTATGAGAAATTCACCGCTGAAGATATCATAAACATGGCTCACGATGAATATATCGACAATGGTATAAAAGTTCTTCAAGCTGTGCTTGAGAGGATTTTTCTGACAGATAAAAAAGCTTCGCTTTCTGACTTGCATGAAACGGGCATGGATAAAGTTTCTATCTATATCGCGCTTCTGTTTCTGTCTGCAAGTACAGATATTGACCTTATTCAGGATGAATTTTACTCTGAATTATATGTAGTTCCCGAAGAAGAAAAATCCGTTTCTCCTGAAATATCTCTACAAGTCAATGATTTAAAGCGCTCGAGAAATACAAAGTCTGATCTTAAAACATATACTCTAACTTCGCAAGTGAGTAATGAAATGGAGATAGGCTAATGTCTTTGAAATGTCGAATTGAAGCGGCTCTTTTTGTTATAGGAAAAGCGGCATCAGTTGAAGAAATTGCTGAAATTCTTAAAGAAGACCCTGTTGAAGTTGAAGAAGCTCTTTTAGATTTGATTATGGATTATTCCAGTCGCGAAACTGCTCTGGAAATCGATGATGAAAACGGATATATAATTCAAATAAGTGAAGAATATAAAGATATCGTGGAAAAACTCGTACCCGTAGAACTTAAAACGCCTATTTTAAGGACTTTAACCATTATCGCGATAAAAGAACCAATCAGACAGTCACGATTAAAGGAACTTCGCGGTGCTGTGGCTTATGATCATATTCCAGAACTTCTGGAAAAAGGCTTAATTACAAGGAAAAAAGATAAAAACGGCAGGTCGTTTATTTTAAAGACCACTCCGAAGTTTGCAGAGTATTTTAAAATGAAAGGTGATACCCGAACCCTTGCAAAAATTCTCGACATCGAAGCCAAGCCTGACTTGGAGGGAGTTCAAACAGAGTTTGAATATCAGGAAGATACTGAAAATTAACTTAAAACGGGGAATAAAATGGTTAATATAACTATTAAACCTGAACATATAATAATAAATCCTATGGATCCTGAAGTTATCAGTAAAATTCAGGCAAAAAACTTTATGGAAAAATCAATTCATAAATGTAATTCACCTTATCAAAAAATAAATGTAGTAGAAAATTTTTTAGGGCGTTTTTTGGTTTTTGATAATTTTCCACAGGCAGGCATTATAAAGAATGAACTATATAGCGGAAATTTGCCTTATATTAACTATTTTTTTCTTTCCTGTTTATTAAATCCAAAAATAAAAAATGTTTTAATGCTTGGCATGGGTACGGGAAATTTTGCTGTAAGTCTTTCAGAATTGCTTCCTGATCTGGAAAAATTTGATCTTGTTGATTTAGATTACAAAGTATATTCCATTGCCAAAAAATACTTTGATTTTAAGGAAAATTCAAAAATAAAAGTCCATATTCAAGATGCAGTAGAATTTGTTAAAAACTCAAAAACAAAATATGATCTTATAATTCTTGATATTGGAAATAGTAAAGGAATACCGCTTTCTTTTCTTACCGAAGAATTTATAAGTGAAACCTCCTCATTATTGAATGAAAACGGAATTATGATTTCAAATGTTTTTAGTTCTCACGAATTTAATTCAGATAAAAATGTTATTTTTAAATCAACATTAAAAACTTACAAAAATGTATTTAATGACATTATGCTAATTCCTGTAATTTATGGCGATTATTTGATTAATAAAGTCTTTTATGAGCTGGAAGGCATAGTTCAGGATTCTATAAGTGTATTATTATTTTCTTCAAAGGATAAAATAAGCATTTCAAAAGAAGAATTGATAAACAGAGCAAGAGAATTACAGCAAAAATCAAATATTCAGGATATTGAAAAATTGGATAAATTTGCAGAAGATTTGTTAACAGAAGAAATTAATACGGATAATTTTAAACCCTTCAAAGAAGCGTATAAAAATGATCCTGAATTTAATAATGACACTGTAAAAAATTATCTTTTATTGAATTAGAAACCCCAAAACGTCGATGAAAATGCAGCGTCATGAAGGTTGGCAAAAGGTATTTCACCGGAGGTGTATAATTCTTGTAAAAAATCATTGACTAATTCACCGGATTCTTCATAGGTCATTCCTTCAACTGTTTGGTGAGAGTAATAAAACAAGTCAAATTCGTCTTTGTCGCCTATTTCAGATATAGAATATTCTTTGAATTTTTCTGAAATTGGTGAATGTTCTTTAACCAAATATTTAGCAAGAAGAGGGCTTTTAATATATTCTGCATTTTCTTTTGCAAAGTTAATTGTTTCCATTGCTTCTTCTTTTGTTTCTGTAGGAAAACCTAACATTAAGAAACAAGTATTTTCAATACCAAGCTTGTGCGCTGTTTTTATTATTTCCAGTCTTTCTGCTTTGTCAGTAAACTTTGTTTTATTCATTAATTTTAAAATTCTTTCATTTACTGATTCAACGCCCCATAGCATTTCTACCAGTCCTGCGCTTTTTGCAAGTTTTAAAAGTTCTTCGGTAAATTCTTTTTCAATTCTTGTATAAATCATAAAATTTATTTTAAGTGGGGATTTTAATATTTCATTTGAAAGTTTTCTAAGATATGCGGAACTCATTGCTTCACATACAAAGAAAACTTTTGAAAAATTAACTGTTTTTTGTAATTCAATTATTTCAGAAACTATTTTTGACGGATCTTTAAAATCATATTTGTTTCCGGTGTAGCAAACATCACAGAAAGTGCATTTTGCCCAGTAACAGCCTCTTTCTGCAAGAAGAGGCAAAATAATTTCGTCTGTATAATATGAATCTATTGGCAAATCTGAAAAATCAGGAGGAGGAAGCTCATTTAAAGGCATTGTTTTAGTTCTTTCATTTATTTGAACTTTTCCATCCTTTAAATAAATAAGATTTGGAACTTTTTCTATATCAGTTTTGCCTTCAAGATATTTCATAAGCTCAAGGATAGGTTTTTCACCCTCTTCATAAATTATAGTATCAATAAATCGTTTAAAAATTTCAGGTCTGTTTTGAACTGTTTCTTTAAGCCTGCTGAAATAGCTGCCCCCAATATTTATATGAGCTTTTGTTTTTTGTTTTAGGAGCATGGCAAGAGTCAAGCCTGGCAATAATTGGCTCTGGGCGCATATAGAAATGCCGATATAATCAGGATTTTTTTCAATCATTTCAGGAATTATATCTTCGTAAAATTTATAAAATATGTTTTTTGATTCATCAACAATAAACTCGTTTAATTGCTCAAAATTTCTTATAAAGTAAAAATATTTATCATTAAGAGCTTTTACATCAAAATAAGGTAAAAATAAATATCCGAGAAGTGTCCATATATTAATTCTTGCAAGCATTACATCTTTTTTTAAATATGTTTTTGTCCCTGCTTTAATTATCTTTACACAATTTTCAACTTGATCTATTTGTTCAGAAGCCTGCTGCTTATCAATTTCTTTTATTTTTTTGTATTTAAGATATTTATTTTGAAAATCCTCAGGATATTCACTTATGCATTTAGATTCATCATATTGATTAAAAATTTCTTCCGCATTTTTTTCATAATCTACAAAAAGGTTATTCAATGTTTTTTTTATAAATTCGGGATTTAGAATATAGTTATAAAAACTTAAATTTATATCCATCACATCGGTATCATGACCATTAGCATTTAATATTCCTTTTATTATAGGTGTTGAAAGGTAAGGGTTTTCCGGCATTGACTGAGGAGGGAATAGAACTAAACATTTCATAACAAGAATTCCTTATGATAATTTTAAGTACATTGTTTAAAACAATCATAAGGTATGTGTTTATTTATTGTCCAGTTATAATTTTAGTTTTCTATTGTAATTCATACAAAAAATACAGGCGCGATGCGCCTGTATTTTTTTATTTAACCTTTTGATTATTTATGCCTGTGTATTCAAGCCCATTTTTTGTTCTAACTGTGCTATTCTTTGGTTAGCTTCTCCAAGTTTTTCAGCCAAAGCAATTAGCTGATTTGATGAATTACTTGGGGCTTGTGGTTGAGTAAAAACACTTGCTTGTTGTGGAGCTTGTGCTACTTGTTGAGGTTCTTCTTTTTTGCCGCCACCAAGTATGCCACCTAGCATTGGCGCTACTGCACCTATTATGCTACTAAAATCCATAATTTCTCTCCCTTTTTATATTAATTTAAATATCATTTTTAAAATTTAATTTATCCTTGTGTATTTAAGCCACTGGAACTACCGCCCATTCTTTGTTCTAATTGTGATATTTTTGCGTTAGCCTGTCCAAGTTGTTGAGCTAAATTAACTAATTGTGTTGAATAATCACCTGAAGCCGGTCCTGCTGCTCCTTGTGCAAATATAGGTGCTTGTTGAGCTGCCGGTGCTGCTGCTTGTTGTTGTCCTGCTCCACCGATTGCTCCGCCGATTGCGCCTGCTGCTTTTTCTACTAAAGGTTTTGCTACTGCTGCTACGATTGGTGCTGCTGCGATCATTAATGGCATAATTCTTTTCCTCTTCTCTCTCTACCTTAACTAATTACCTCTAACTAAATAATGAAAAATTAAATAAAATAAATTTTAATTTGAAAAACTTTTTAAATTCTCTTTACCTTTTTCAACCTCTCATATTAATATAAAAACAAGCAGTGCATGAAAATTGCCCTTTTGTTAAGAAATATTAAATTTGTTATTTTTGAAAAAATAAATAAATAACTTATAATTCTTTGCTACTATATAGAAATAGGTAATTAAATTTTTTATAAAAAGGATTTTAATAGATGAAAAAAATTACAATTGTTTCATTAACAAGTTTAATTTTGATTTTTGCGCTGCTTTTATTTTGCAAGTCATTTGCTTATGCACAGATGTCTCTTGATTTTCAGGGGAATACTTATTACTCCACCGGTAATATTCCTATGCCTGCAACACCTTCACCGCCTCCATCTTACAGTCAACCTTCACAAACTTATTCCAAACCAAAACCTTATACCCCTTCTTATAAAACTCAAATGCAGACACAAATTATGGGTACCATTCTTGATTCATTACTTCAGGCTAACCAGCAGGCGCAGCAGAAAGCCCAGTGGGAAGCACAACAAGCCGCTATAGAAGCTCAAAAAAAGGCAGAGGAAGCAAAAAAGGCAGCAGTATTAAAGAAAAAACTTGATACTCAAAAATGGATTTATGATTATCAGAATGATACATCTGTTGTTAAATTAAACAGTGATAAACCTAAAGTAATGTCATTAAAAGATGATGATCCTTATGGACCAAAGCTTTCTTCAAAATTAAAAACAGTAAAAGGCATATATGATACTTCTGCAATGTCTACGGCAGATAGGGCTAAATGCGCGGCATGGCTTCAAAACAAGGCAAATTATGCAAATCAGGCTTTTGGTTTAGCAGGTAGTACTGAAGGTAATTTTTATAAAAACCAAAAAGATTTGTTAATGAAAGGCGAAGCTATAGATGTGGATTGCAGTCAGTCAATACAAACAAACTCTATAGCTAAAAGTAAAAAGCCTGCTTCTGATTATTATTTTCCTCCTACGATGAGTGAAGAACATATAAGAAATGTTTACGCGCAGACAGTAAAAGACCTTAATAAATGCACAACTGAAAAGAATTGCAGTCCTGCACATATAGAAAACCTGAAAAACATACAGATAAAAGCTGAACAGGAACTTGTATCTCATTACGGAATTAAGGGAAATTAAAGATGAAAAATAAAAAATTTTTAGGCAATATTTTTTTAATATTTGCAACTGTTTTGGCAGTTTTTACATTGAGCGGATGTTCTCCTGAATATTTGAGAACTAGCGGTAAAGCTGCTTATGGTCAAAGTGATTATTTATACGCTGTAGGCTGTTATAAAGGCATACTTTCCCAAAAACCTGACGATATGGATGCTTATTACTATCTGGGAGTATCTTATCTTGAGGCAAGTGATGCTGACAGAGCCATAGATAATTTTAGCAAAATTATTGAATCTAACAGTGCTGAAGCAGCTACTTTAAAAGTGAAAACTTATCAGTCTTTAGCTCAAGCTTATTACCAAAAAGGGGAATACGAAAAATCATTAGATTCTTATAAAAAAGCTAACGCTATTGATCCCGGAACTGATTTGATAAATGTGGCTTTGTATACAGACATTTATGATGTTAATAATCAAATAAAATCCGCCATTGATTTACAGAAAAGATATAATTATTCGCCGGAATACTTATCAAAACAATACAGGATTTTATCTTATCTCTATAACAGAGATCATAATTATGATGAAGCTATAAAAATGGCAATGAAGTCAATAGAAGCATACTCTGATAATGAAATCGCATATTATCTTGTAGGCATGGCTTCAGGACAAAAAGGTCAATATGAAAAAGCGATTGAAGCTATAAGCAAAGCAACAAAAATGAAAAATGATAATCCTAAGGAATATTTGCCTATGTACATTAGCCTTGCATATTTTTTCTCAAAAAAGGGGCAGTATGATGAAGCAATTGCTGCTTATAATCAAGCAGTAGGAAGTACTCAAGGCTACAATAATTCATATAGCGATTATCCTTTTGTGACAGCAAAAGCTTTAGCTTACTATAATGCAGGCAAATATGACGAAGCCCTTTTTACGGTTAACAAATTTATCGTTCCCCTTGAAAAAGGCAGAGTCGGAATATTTCTTAGGGATTCAGCAAGTTTAAAAAGCGGTTATGGTGATGGCAGTTATTATGTTTTTGATGTGGTGAAAAACAGTCCGGCAGAAAAAGCTGGCTTGAGATACGGTGATAAAATAATTGCAATTAACAACTTATCAACAAAAGGCTGGTCAGTAAGTAAGATCGTGGAGAATCTCACTGGTATTGAAGGAACAAAAGTAGCTTTAAAAATCAAGAGAAACCCCGGATTTACCAAATATTTTTATAAAGAAAAATTAAAAAAAGAAATTGTTGAAAAAACTTTAACCAGAGAATGTAATAACAGTAATAAGCAAAATAAAGAATTGGCAAATATTTATGGAATAAGAAGCTTAATTTACAGAGCCAAAGGTAATATTAAAGATGCAGTTTGGGACGCTGAAAAAGCTTATGCGCTTTATCCTGAAGCTGTAAATACAAAACTTGCTTATGGTCTGTCAAAAATTGATAAAGGCGATTATACTACGGCTCTGGGTACATTATCCGGGATAAATTCAGGGTTGATAGAAAATGCCCGTTTGTACAATTTTTCTTTTCTTTATTTCTTTGTTCCATTTCCATCAGATGAAGAACAGTTAAAATTAGGCAAAGCTATTGCATACGCGAAGCTTGGCAGAATAAATGAAGCGGTTGCTTTTATACCTGAAGATGACAGAATTTCTCAACTTCCGCCTCTTAATAATGATTATCAAAAATTATCACAAACTCTTAATCAGATAGCACAAACTCATGCAGAAAAAGCCGTTAATTTTGAGAGAAACAGTGATTTAAAAAGTGCTTTAGAAGAATACAGCGTAGCAATAGCTTTTAGTAGTGATGAAAATAAAAGTAAAGAACTGAAAAACAATCTTTTTAATCTTGTGCATCAACTTCCGGGATTGCCTCCTATAACTGAAGAAACCCGTAAACATATGATAAGAGCAGGTATCTTATTTACAGGAAATGATTTACAGGGAAGTCTGAATGAATACGAAAAGGCTCTAAAATTATCTCCTTATCTGCCAAAACTTTATTTTAATGCAGCAATGGTTTACGGAGAGACAAAAAATTATGCTAAAGCTTTAAGCTATATGAATAATTATATAGATTTAGCACCGGAAGCTCCTAACGTTCAGGTTGCTAAAGATGAAATTATCAGATGGGAATTATTACAGGAAAAATCAGGAAAAAGCGGTTTATAAACCTCCGACAGGCAAATTTATGCTAAACTACTTTTATTAGTTTAAAAGGTTCTTTAATGCTGGATTTAATAAATTACAAAAACATCAAGGAAAGAATGTTTTTTGAAAATATTATAGTAGGAGCAGGTTTAGCAGGTAGCACTATTGCCAGATTGCTTGCTGATAAAGGCGAAGATATTTTAATTATAGATAAAAGAAGTCATATAGCAGGTAATACTTATGATTTTCTTGATGAAAACGAAATTCTTGTACAAAAATATGGTCCTCATATTTTTCATACAAATAATGAAGAAGTATGGGCTTTTCTTAGTAGATTTACCGAATGGAATAACTATACACACAGAGTTTTGGCATGTGTTGACGGAAAAAAAGTCCCAGTCCCAATAAATCAGGATACTATTAATATTTTATATTCAAAATCTTATGATACTGAAGAACTAATAGAGTTTTATAACAATCAAAAAATAGATATAGCCGAAATAAAAAACTCGAGAGATGTTATTGTAAGTCAGGTTGGCGAAGATATTTACGAAAAAATATTTAAAAATTACACAAAAAAACAATGGGGAGTGTACCCTGATGAGCTTGAACCCGAAGTTATAGCCCGAGTGCCTGTCAGGACAAACAATGACTCAAGATATTTCACCGACAGATATCAGGGAATGCCTCAAGAGGGTTATACCCAGATGATACAAAACATGCTTGATCATCCAAAGATAAAAATACTTTTGAATACTGATTTTTTAGAAATACAAAACGAATTGAAGTTTGAAAAACTTATTTTTACAGGGTGTATAGATGAATTTTTTAAGTTTAAGTTCGGTAAATTGCCTTATAGGTGTCTTAATTTTAAGTTTGAAACAGTTGATAAAGAATTTTATCAGGAAGCTGCCGTTGTTAATTATCCTAATGATTATGACTTTACCAGAATTACAGAGTTTAAGCATTGGACTTATCAGAAAAGACCTAATACAACAATAGTTAAAGAATACTCAAGCGCAGAAGGCGATCCTTATTATCCTGTTCCTCAAAAAGAAAATTATAAACTTTATGAAAAATACAAAAAAGAAGCCGAAAGCCTTGAAAAAATTTATTTTGCAGGGCGATTAGGCTGTTATAAGTACTTTAATATGGATAAAGTAGTTGAAGAATCGATGAAGCTTTTTCATACATTATATTAGGGGGTTAAATAAAAAATGAAACAATACAAGATTTTTGTTATAAATCCTATAAGCATAATCGGGGATATTTTAATAAAAGGTATTGCAAAAGGATTTGAGCAGCTCGGACATAAAATTTTAATGATGGACGTCAGAGAGTTTGATAAAAAAAAGATTAATGAGTTTAAGCCGGATTTCGTTTTAGGTATGGATTATGCGCATTTTATAAGAGAAGATGCAGAAAAAATTATAAACAATTTAAATGTGCCTGTTTGTCATTTTTTTATTGATGATCCAAAGTCAACATTTGCGCATGCCGGAGATTTAACTCTTTATGATAAATTATCAAATAATACAAAAAGCATCATATTTTGTTGGGATGAAGCATTTTTAAGTGATTTTAAAAACGATGTTTATTATGTCCCTACGGGCATTGATTTTGAAAATTATAAAAATCCTGATACTTCCATAAAAATGGAGAAGTCAGTCATTCTTTTTGCAGGGCGGCCTTTAACAGACAAAAGAGAAAAAGTTATAGCACATGTCGTAAAAAATTTTCCCGGAAAGTTAAGCATATATTCTTATAAACCTCATTTTGACAAAAGTGCCGAAGAAATGATTACAAAAGGTTATTTAAGTGAAAAAGAAGCTGATGAATACAAAAAATGTTATAAAGGTTTCTTGAACGGAGAAAAAGAGCTTGCTGCGGCTTATCACAATTGCGATATCGTTTTAAACATAACAATGGAGCAAGGACCTTCAAGCATGAATTCAAGGGTACTGGAAGCTCTTGCAACGGGTTCTTTTTTAATTACCGATTATGTAAAAGATACGGAAAAGTATTTTGAAGCTGATAAAGATTTTGTTTTTTATTATGATTTAGATGATTTAACGCAAAAACTTAATAAATATCTTGATAACCATGCATTAAGAAATGAAATACAAGGCAGCGGCTGCAAAAAAGTAGAACAATCTCATACTTTACTGCAAAGAGCCAAACAAATGCTTAAAATAATGGATAAATTATAATTTGCTCTTTGATTTCGCAGTTGAAATCGGCGGAGGCTGAATATAAAGAGGATTTAAATTGGGCCATTTAAAGGAATCTGCTTGTTTTTGACTACTTAAATGCTTATAGGTTGATTTTGCAAGGAATAATCCAAAATTCTCTTTTACTTCAGAAAGATTTAAGCATTTTAATCCTGCTTCATTTAATCCTTCTGACATTTTTTTGTCGGAAATTATAAATAAATCGTTGTTTTTTGCATATTCGACAGCGTTTTCATATTCTATAGCCTGTGGTTCAAGAATTATATTTCCGTCCTGTCCGTAGACCGCGATATAAGCTTTTCCCCGTCTTGCATCAAGCAAAACAAGCGAGTCTTTCTCTGTATTATTCAAAAGCGAATAAATTTCTAGTGAAGAAACCCCGACCACAGGAATATCAAGCTGTTGCGCCATAACTTTTGCCACTGTGGCAGAAGCTCTGATTCCGGTGAAGCTTCCCGGTCCTATGTTTACTCCTATCGCTTTAATATTTTGCAGTGTAAGGTTCTGCCCTTGAAGAAGTTCAATAATCACAGGAATCAGATGAGCTGAATTATAACTTTTCTCTGTAGTTTCAATGATTTTATATGCTTCAACGTCACTATCATTGTCGATAGTGACGTACATTGTTTCTGTGCTTGTATCAAAAGTAAGGATTTTCATAAATATATCTTATCGAAAATATAAGAAAGTTTAAAATAGTTTTTGAAAAAGAGAATTAAGAAGGGGTTTTAAGTATAATATTAAAATACAAGAAGGACTAAAATAAAATGTCGGATGAAGATAAGCAGTTTGATGCGACGCCTCAGAAGCTAAAAAAAGCAAAAGAAGAAGGTCAGGTAGTTAAAAGCAAAGACTTTTCTACGGCTATATCTTTGTTGGCTATGTTTATGATATTGAATACCATTGCTCCTATTATATGGGAACAGATTTCAAAGATGTTTGTCCTTATTTATGAGCAAATTCCAAATAAAAGTGTCGAAAATATAGGCAGTTCTTATTTGCTTTTATTAACAATATTGCCGATGGTTGTAATAGTTGGTCCAATTATGTTTTTGTCGATGCTGGTTTCAATTATTGGAGACTTTATTCAGGTAGGACCGATGATTGCTACAAAAACAATAGAGCCAAAATTCGATAAGCTAAACCCTGTTAACGGATTTAAAGGTATATTTTTATCATCAAAAACATACTTTGAACTGGTAAAAAATATTGTAAAAGTTCTAATACTAGGGTTTGTGGCGTATATAGTGTTCAAGGATCATATTACTGCTTTACTTGGGCTGTGTGCGATAGAAAACACGTTCTCTATTTTGTATGAATTTGGTAGAATAGTAATTGACTTTGTCACAAAAGCAGGAACAATATTTTTGGTAATTGCAGGAGCTGATTATCTTTTTACAAGATGGAAGTTCCTTAAAGATCAGAAAATGTCCTTCAAAGAGATGAAAGATGAATACAAAAACAGCGAAGGAGATCCTCATGTAAAAGCTGCTTTAAGGCAGAGACGTATGCAAATGCTTCAGCAAAGTATGCTTGATGCCGTACCGTCAGCTGATTTTATCACAACAAATCCTATACATGTTGCAGTAGCTTTAAAATATAACACTGATGTTATGAAAGCACCTAAAGTTATTGCAAAAGGAACAGAGCTTTTTGCAAAAAAAATCGTTGCAATAGCTAAAGAACATAATATTCCTGTGATAGAAAACCCGCCTGTAGCAAGAGCATTATACAGATTTGTTGATGTTAACAGAGAAATTCCACCAGAATTATATAAAGCGGTAGCGGAAATTTTATTATTTGTATATAATTTACATAAAGAAAATAATATTGAAAACTACACAACTTAAATAAATTTGATAGAGAGTTTAATTTATTGTGCAAAGTCAAGTAAAAGAATACATAGAAATAATCGAGAAGGTCGCAAGAATAGAACAAAGACGTATTCCATCACACATGGTGGAATATGAAGAGCTTGTGAGTATCGGTATTATTGCTATACAAGCCCTTGTGAAAAATAAAACCACTGAACAACTTGAAAAGTACAATAAATCATATATAGGAACTGCTGTAAGATGGGCGATTAGAAATGAACTTCGTAATCGTTACAGATGGTATTCATACAAAGCAGCAAAATCTGAAGGAGAGGAAACTGATTCGGATTCTTCAGAAATTGATTTAGCACCTGAAAAAATCAGGGAAGGTATTTATTCAACAATACTATCCATTGACAGTATATCGGATGCTTCTGATAATGATTCTCCATTTGACTTTATTAAAGACACCGGAGCGCTTCCGGATGAAAGGCTTGAACTTGTTGAATTAAGTAAAGCCATAAAAAAAGCTATTGCAAGTCTTCCTCCGAAAGAAAGAACTATTGTGGAATATCGTTTTTACAGAAACTTGCAAATAAAAGATATTGCAACGCAGGTTGGTCTTTCTTCATCGAGGATTACAAGGATTGTACAGGCTGCTTTAAATAATATCAGGCAACATTTAATAGATAACGATCAGATTTAATATACATATATAAATAAAGAACCGAAATCTTAAAGATTTCGGTTCTTTATTTATATTAAACTTCCTTTCCTGACTATCTGATAATTAAACGTTCACCGGATGCTATTATAGCAAAATCTTCATCATCAAATCGTTGATTAAATTGTAGAGCCGTCAAATTTTGAGCTTGAGATGGAGTTAAATTGAATTCTTTTACAGCTTGTTCTACGTGTTTTTCCATTCCTGTAAAAAATTTATTTACAGAATCTGCAATTCTTGATGCCTGTTCAGCATTAACATGTTTAGAGACTTCAATTCTTTTGCCTTTAGCTTGGCTGCCTTTATTCACAGCAAGAACAGAAGAATTAGAGAGGAAATCCAGAACTTCATCAGCTGATTTTGGATTTATTACAGGAGCCTGTGGTTGTATTTCAGGTGTTTTCTCTTCAGCTGTTTGAGCTTTAACTGGCTTTTGCGGATTAACGATATTGATGTTTTGAATTCTGATTTCGCTCATTATTCTTCTCCTTGCGTATATAAATTAGACAATTGGTTTAATAAAAAAGCTCTCCAGTCAATGTGTGATGATAAGTAGTGAAGGTAGAGAGCAAGAAAAATGCTTTATTGTGATGATTGATTCTTTACATGAAAATTATCGGGTTCATTTGTTAAAAACTTTAGAACATGTGAATTAAAGATTAAAATTTCGTTACAAAAAGATTTTTTTAAAATTTTACAAAATCTTGCAAGTCATTGATAAGTTTGCTAACTCTTGAAGTTAAGTTTTTTCTGTTGCGTAAAATATTTAATTTGAAAAATTTAAAAGAATAAATACTTTCTGAAAGCAGGCTTTGCAGTTCAATAAACTGACCGTAAATTCCTCTGTGAATATAATCTTTATTTTCGGCAAAATAAATACATAAACTTCCCATAATTATTGAGCAGTCTGTTGCATTATTCCATGAAACAAATTCTTTTAAATCTTTAAGCTGATCCAGTATTTTTTCATAAATTTTATTAATATTTCTTTTTTTCTTAACAAGGTCATAACTAAAGTATTTTTTTACCGAATCAAAACCGTTGATAATAAGCTCTTCTTTGAGTTCATTAGAAATATTAAAATCAATAATCTTGATTTTGCCCGCATCAATTCTTATTATGTCAAATTGGTCATTTTTTCCATATTTTGCTTCAAGAATATCAGTTGAAATATTGTAGCTTGTTTCAATTATTGCGCTGAAATAATCAAGGAAACAGGAGATTTCTTTTGGTTTTTCAGAGCCTTCAAGCCTGAATTCCAATATTTTTGAATTTGTATTGGCTAAAATATCGCTAGAGTCTTTCCATATAGGAAAGTTATTAATCACATCTCCATCTACAAGGCATTTATCGTTTTCCCATACGGGCTTAAAAAATCCGGGAATGCTTATAGATGCCCTGACAGCATGTGCTATTTCCACATCAGGAGTTTTTATTCTGCTGTATTCTTTAAATCTTCCATTAGAGACATCTGTTGCAATTACGATTAAATCTTTTTCTACATCATGAAAAGTTACAGGTTTCTTTTCAGAATCTTTATTTTCATAAAACTTTTTTTCTATATTTTTTTTAAGCCAGTAATAGACACCATCACCTTTAAAAAAGCCAAAATCTTTTCCAAACGGTAAATATAAATCCTGGAATCTCTGGTAATTAATGCTAAATAGTAAATTTTTTAATTCTTCATGGTTATAGCCTACAGATATAAGAGATGCAACAATTGCACCGACAGAAGAGCTTGCATAGCCTGTTAAATGTATATCAAGCTCCTCAAGAGCTTTTAGAACTCCTATATATGCAGTTCCTCTTACCCCACCGCCTGCAAATATGGCAAAATAATCTTTTTGTTTACCCATTAAAATCTACCTTAGCCACAGTACTTTATTTCAATTATAATTATAATACTTTAATCATATAATTATATTGCTTTTTAGTAGTGACTTTATACTTTAACTAATTCAAAATGATTTTAAATTAAACGTGGACTGGAAAGAGAAATAAATGACTATATCAGTTGTGATTCATACTTATAATTCTGAAAAATATCTGGAAAAATGCTTGGAATCTGTAAAATCCGTTGAGGAAATAGTTATTTGCGATATGCATTCAACAGATAGAACTATAGAAATTGCACAGAAATATGGCGCAAAAATTGTTTATCATGAAAATCTCGGGTTTGCTGATCCTGCAAGAAATTTTGCATTATCTCATGCAACACAGGACTGGATATTGGTTCTTGATTCCGATGAAATAGTTACTCCTGAACTTTTAGCTTATTTGAGAGAATATCAAACGAATTATAAAACCAATTATAAAGTTGTTTATATCCCTAGAAAAAATATTCTTCTCGGAAAAGTTTTGTGGTCGTGGTATCCGAACAGCATTATGAGATTTTTTGAAAACGGTGTAGTAACTTATGACGAAAAAGTTCACTGCACGCCTACAGCTCATGGTTCTGTAGGAGAATTTTTTATTGACCCGAAAAGAACCGAACTTGCGTTAATTCATTATAATTACGATTCTATTGAAGCTTTTATTTCAAGAATGAACAAATACACTTCCCTTGAGCTTGAAAAATTCAATGAAAGAAATATTAAGTTCTCGGCAAAGATGCTTTTTACCAGACCGATAGGGGAGTTTTTCAAAAGATATCTTCTAAAAAAAGGTTATAAAGATGGCTGGCATGGGTTTATTTTTGCGGTTTTGATGGGAATTTATAAATTTGTCGCCATAATAAAACTCTGGCAATCAGAATTAAATCTTGAAAATTAAGTTTAAGAAAGACAAAGTGGCTAGTCTTTCGGACTAGCCACTTTGTTAAATAATTGTTTTTAACCGAAATATCTGTTTAATAAGCCTTTGAAAGCCTGACCATGTCTAGCTTCGTCTTTGCACATTTCATGAACGGTATCATGAATAGCATCATAGCCTAATTCTTTTGCTTTTGTGGCTATGTCTTTTTTACCCTGGCATGCTCCAAATTCCGCAGCAACTCTAAGTTCAAGATTTTTCTTTGTGCTTGTATCAACAACTTCTCCTAAAAGCTCGGCAAATTTAGCTGCATGCTCAGCTTCTTCAAAAGCAATTCTTTTGTAGGCTTCAGCTATTTCAGGAAAACCTTCTCTATCTGCTTGACGGCTCATAGCAAGATACATTCCAACTTCTGTACATTCTCCGGTAAAGTTTGCTTTTAATCCTTCAATAACTTCAGGATCTATGCCTTTAGCTGCACCAATTTTATGTTCATCAGCCCAGGCTAATGTTTGATTTTGTTGTTCCTTGAATTTTTCAGAGGGAACTCCGCACTGGGGGCATTTTACAGGAGGCGCATCGCCTTCATGTGTATATCCGCAAATTGAACAAACGAATTTTTTTACAACTATTGTACTCATAATTTTTCCTCTCTTTTTAAAAGATTAACTTCTAATTTATTTCATAAAGTATACAAAATTTTTTGTTTATAAACTTTAAATTTAACAGAAAATTAATTTTTTAATTCAAATAATAAATATTATATGTAAAACATACACTTATAAAAAAGCTTTAAAACGCCCTCTATTTGACAAAAAATAAAAACAATCTCTGGCATTTGCAAGAATAAGTGTAAATGTAGCGATTAAAATCTGAAAATTCCTTTAAAAATCAGTAAAAAATTCGAATTACCCCCTTTAAAAATCATGCATAATATGTTAATATGATAATAAAACAAGCATTACATTTGTAGCAGACAAGAAGATTGAGTTACAAAAAGTAAGAACACGTTGGGTCGAGATATGAGAGTCAGAGTTGTTTCAAAAAAAGGATTTTTAAAAATTTTAGTTTTAGCGACACTTGTTGCATTTGTATCACAAGAAGCGCTTACTCAGGAATTAGCCAGTATTACTCCTCATGATTTTTCAAAAAGACCGGACTGTACTTCAACAAATTCAAAACTTTGCTATAATAACCCTGAATTTTCAAATAATATAGTTCGGGGGAAAGGCGTAACCCATAAGCGTATTAAGCGTTGGCTTAACGGGCGACCGGCTATAGTAAATATAATAGTCGTAAATCCTGAAGCAGAAAGATTAATCATTAAGCCGTCCTATGGTTCTTATAAATTAAATTCAGTAAGGAAAGTAAAAGATTTAGTTACCATTGAAAACGCAATAGCAGGAATTAACGCATCATATTTTAAACCGGATACAGGAGTCCCATTAGGGGCTTCTATTGTTAATGGGGAAATTTTAACAGGTCCTCTTTATCAACGAGTTGTTTTCGGGGTTACAGAAGATAATAAATTTAAAATGGAAAAACTTGATGTATCAGGAGAAATCAAAATTGGAAACAATATCAATCTTCCATTATTCAATATCAACCAGCCTGTATTCAGTCAAACAGCATTTACAGTATATACAGACAGATGGGGTTCAAGAACTCCTCGCACATCAGAATATTATTGTCACATAGTGGTTCTCGACGGAAAAATTCAATACATAAAACAAAGCAGCGTTTTAATTCCTCAGGGCGGATATGTAGTAGTCGGTCCAAGAAGCAAAATACCTAAAAGAATCATACAACAGTATGACAATGTTAACTATACAGTAAAATTAAGTCCTGACGATTGGAATAACGTAAAATATGCAGTAGGCGGCGGACCTTACTTAGTAAAAGAAGGTCAAGTCTTCATTGACAGGCAGCGTTTTAGCAAAAGCTTCTCCTCAATGAAAGCTCCTAGAACCGCAGTAGGTTATACAAAAGGAGGAAGTTTACTTCTGGTTACAGTTGATGGCAGACAAGAAGGAACCAGCGGTGCAACACTTCCGGAACTTGCAAAATTAATGAAAGAACTTGGAGCCCACAACGCAATGAACCTTGACGGCGGGTCTTCAACTCAGATGGTATATAACGGCAGAGTAGTAAACAGCCCTACTACAAGAGGCGGAAATAGAGTTACAAACGCACTTATAATAGCTCCCGGTTATTAAAATTCTTTGAACTAACTCATTACAACTAAGGCAGCAAGTGCTGCCCTTATTTTTTCTACCAATTACCAACTTACTATTTACAGTAAACTTTGATGTAATATAATTTATGATGTCTCAGTAAAAATCATCCAAATAAATTTAAAAAAGTAACAGGAGAAATTAAATTGCCAAATATTAAATCAGCAGAAAAAAGAGTAGATGTATCAGAAAGAAATAAACTGCGTAATATTTCAATAAAAACTTCAGTTAAAAACGCTGTTAAAAAAGTATATGAAGCTATAAAAGCAAAAGAAAAAGCAGAAAAGATTCAGGAAACCGTCAATAAAGCATACAGCTTAATTGATAAAGCTGTTTCAAAAGGTGTTCTTCATAAAAACACAGCTGCAAGAAAAAAATCAAGATTAGTAGGACACGTAAACAAAGGTGATATTCCTGCTTAAGTAGATTTTATGAAAATATTAAAAAAACCGTCTTTTAAAAAGACGGTTTTTTTTTACCTCTACCTCTATAACCCTATAACAGTATTTTTTAAAATTAAGACTTGAATTTAGTGTAATACTCATGCTGTTCTTGATTAGAAAGATCAGGAAGCTTGCCTTTTTTAACTTGAGCTTTAATCTCAGCAGGTGATTTGTCAAGCATTACCTGTCTGGAAATTTCCATATCCGGTAAATCATTTTGAGTATCCCACGGGTTAATATTTTTTACCCATAGTGTTTTCTGGAAGTTGGATTTTGCATTCGGAGAATTTTCACAAATTAATTTGATTAATTTGTCTTTAGGAACTCCGTTATGGTCCTCGATTTTATATTCATCGCTTTTTAAAATTCTGACAATACTTTGTGGTGAATAACTTGGTGTTTTGTCTTCATTCATTACTTCTCTAAGTTTTCTTAAAGTAGCAATGTTTTCGTTTCCTAATACTTCACCGTATTTGTTTTCAAGATTTTCAAAGTTGCCTTTTTTAAGTGTACATCCGTCAGGGAAACCGTCAGCTCTAACAAAACTATATCTGTATGACCAGTCATAAGTTTTATTTTTATTGATTTTAAGCTCATTATCAAGCTTTATATTAAGACCTTTAACTTCTCCGCCGAATTGGAATGTTAAGAAGTCGCCTACAGTGAGTGCTTTTTTTGTTTTTGTCGGTATAAAGTTTTTATTAAGAGAAAGAGCAGTATATTTTAAAATATCTACAGTTGCGTTTACGTCGTCAAGAGCATCATGCGCCGTACCTTCAAGGTCTTTTCCGAAGAAGAATTTATACTGTTCTCCGAGTTTTTTCCTTACGCCTACAAAAGGATGTATTCTTTGAAGCATTAAGAAAGGATCAAGAGTTAAGCACTGTTCTTTTTTCTTTAAAGCTTCTTTATCTTGTTCTAAGTTGTATAAATCAATTTCGTGGTTTATTTTGCCTATGTCAAACTGGGCATTATAAGCTACTAAAAGATTGTTTCCGACAACTTTTTGCGTAAAGTTTGCTAAAGAGTCATGTAAAGGTTTTGCTTTATGTTTTTCTAACAATACTTGTCTGCTGAGACCGTGAACATTAACAGCTCCCTGTGGAACCTCCATTTCGGGATCAAAAAACTTGTTATAAGCTTTTGTCGGTTTTCCATCTTTAAATTGAGCGGCACCAATCTGAATTATTCTGTCATTATCGCCGACACCTGTTGTTTCTGTGTCAAAAACAGTAAAATCAATAGCAAATTTTCCTGTTTTGGGATCAATTAAAGGCTGATCAAGATAAGCAAGATGTCCTTTTTTAGATAATGTTTCCCTGAGTTGTTTAAGGGACGCTTCACTGGATTCTTTTAATGCTTTTTGACTTTTTACAAATGCTGCATCATATTGATTTTTATAATCTTCTAATTTTTCAATATTTTTACTGTATTTTTCTTTTGCTTGAGGAGAAGAAATAGCATGCCCTGTTGAAAGTGCTGTTAAAGAATTTGTAGGGTTAAATTTATTTACCCAGTTTGTTTCCTGAACTTCACAAAGAGCAAGCGCACTCCAAAAAGACAAAATATCTTCTTTTTTTGCTGTTTGCCAGTTTATGGGTTCTTGTTTTAAGTTTTCCCATTTAACCTTGCTCCATTGAACATTTTGTGTAGGAGTTGTTCCACCTTCAGGAATATAAAGAGCTGCGCCATGATATTTTTTATCTTGAACGGATTTTACAACATTTTCTATGTGTCTTGTTGGAATTGTTACCTGTGGAGCTTCTTTTTCTGAAGCTGAAAATGAAAGCGCGTATGCTTTTAAGCTTGCAACAGGGATTTTTGCAAAATTGTCATTGCGAGCTGAATCTGAAACATCAGAAGATCTTGCAATCACTGCATTTTTATTAGGCGCATGATTACCGGATACTTTTGACTGTAAATTGTTATTATTTACTTTTGAAATCACTTTTCAGCTCCTTATGCAATCTTGTTAAAGGTGTATACTTGTGAACCAAATTTGTTTTGTGTTTTGCAGTTTGGTTTTCTGGTGTTTGCTGAGAAAGCAAGATCTTCTTTTTTGTTGATTGTAAATTCCCAATCTTTTTCAAACTGTCTTACAAATGTTTTTGCAATATCTTGATTTTCTACAACAATTGCACATTCATGGTTTCCGCGTTTGTATTTTGCTTTTTTGTTTACAAAATCTTCTACGAGATGATAAGTACCTACAAGTGCACGAATTTTTTTAAGTGATTCGTCGTTAGAAGTATTGTTTAATTCAATTTGTTGTTCAAAAAGTTCTTTTTCTTTTCTGTTTAAAGCCTTTTTATTTTCAAGGATTTTATTGTAATCAAGTCCTTTGTTAGTAAAGATACTTTGCATATTTTTATCCATTTTTGGATCTGATTTTATTGCTTTTTCAAGAGTCAAAATGTCTTTTTTGAATTTTTCATCTATTTGTTTAAGTATTGCTTTATTATGTAATACATAGTCTTTTCTCATGCCTTTACCGTTATTATTTTCAAGACCTAAGGCAGACCAGTTTGCAGAGCCTATTAAAAGTTCAAGTTTATCAGGTTCAGCTTGGTCTTTGTCTTTGTGACCCAATACAGCCCATTTGCAGTGTAAACGCTGTTTAAGTTCTTCATTGACTTTGAACGCTTCAACAGGGACGCCTTCTTTTCTAAGTTCCTGATAAACAGGTTTTAAATAAGGGAATTTTTGTAAAAGATCAGGTGAAACAAGAATTTTTGCATCAAGTGTTCCTGATTTATGTCTTTCAATAATTTTTTCTTTGACTTCTTTATGTGTTAGAACAAATAATTCTGCTCTTAAGTAATTCATATTAGGATCGTTTAATTTTCCTTGTATTTCTTGTCCTTTATCTCCTTTTTTTCCGAGTAAATAAGTTCTTATTGACTCGTTATCCATGTTTTTGTCATAAATACCGTGAGTTTTATATTCAACAGGAGAATTTAATAATACTTTAATGGCAGGATCTTTAACAGGTTTTACTTCAGGTAGATAAAATTCACCTTTTGTAAATCTTTCTCTATATTTAGGATCATTATAGATTTCACCAATGACCTTCATATATTCTGCTGCTTCAGGAAGAATGCCTTTAATTATTTTCAGATTGGAATGTTGTTCTTTTTCTGTCATCGCGCCATATAAGCCCATCATTTTCCAAGCGAATTTCCAATCTTTATTGAATACATTATCAATTATGTTGTCTACTTCAGAGCCTTGCCCTTTAAATTTATCCTGTGTTTCAATAGCTACACATGCATCATGGTTCACAGGTGAATGGTTACCCCAGTTTTCGCCACCGATCATAACCTTGTTTCCTGTGGATTTGCTATGAATAGCAAGAAGTTTTACGTGTTGAATTTTTGTGCCGCCTTGTGTTGATCTTGGATAAATAGCAACATCAACACCTGCATCAATTAAACGTTTTACCATATTTAAGTTGTTATAAAATTTTTCTTTTCTTCCGAATCCATCTTCAGGCCACTTACTTGCATCTAAAATAGTCTGAACTTTAACGCCTTCTTTGCTTTTCTTGATTATTGTATCATAAAGTTTTTGTTGTTCTTTAGAACCGTCTACTGCATCGGCACCACCTAAAGGATGATGTTTATCAGCATCATCTTTATTTTGGAACTCAAACATTTCTATTTGGATGCAATCACCTTTTTTTGTACCTTCAACCCATTCAAGAGCTTTTGGAAAAATTTGTCCACCGTCAATCAAAGTTGTAACATTTGTTTTGCCAACTTCTGCTGTAACGCTTTTTTCCGGTTCAACTTTAGCTAATTTGCTGAATAATAATTTATTTACTAATTCACTGACGGATTGTGCACTGTTGTTAGCTGCCTTAATAAGTCTAGCTGCTACTTCTGCATACATGAAAACAGGGGAATCTTCCCCTTTTAGTCTATTTTGTGTTGGAACAAGAACAGGGATTTCTTTTTTATTGTCATTATCAGAAGCTGTAAAAGCTATTGGATTAGAAACATTTCTATTCAATACTTTGTTCAAATTAGTTGTAATTAAATTCATTCTTACAGCCACCTTTTTTAACTAGCTACCTAAAATAGATATTATGAAAAAATTTGATAATAATTTTTTATTTACCTGTATGTTTAAAGTAAGAACATGGAAAAACATGCTAGTTGAAGACTTTTTTATTACTTTTTTTTTACAAATCTTAAAAATTCAAAAAACTTATTATACAAATGCATGCTTAAACTTTATTCTTTTGTATAATTTGAAAATTAGTCATAAAGGGAATAAACTAATTTTTATGATTAATGGATAATTGTGCCGTCCAAAAAATTTAAAAAAAGGAGAAAAAATGAAAAAATTATCTTATGTTGTAACTTTAGCAGCGGTATTTAATTTTTACAGGAAGTCAAATAGCAAACAGTCAGCCATGTCCAACGGATAAACCATGCCCTGTAAAAGTTGCTCCTTGTCCATGTAAAAAGGCAGGAAAACCATGTCCGGCTAAAGCTAAAGTAAAGCCATGCCCGACAAAAACTGAAGCAAAACCATGTCCTGTTATTAAAAAAATTAAGACTGCTCCTTGTCCCTGTCAAAAAAAAGTAAATAAAAAAGTCCACAAAGAAAACTGTAAACATAAACAATAATATTTCGAATAAATTAATAAAAAGACTTCTGCTGTTTTTACAACAGAAGTCTTTTTATTTTACTATTCCTAAAACTTTGATAGAATTTATACTAAGCTTGGATTAATAAAGTTAAAGAAAAAAATTTAGTCTGGTAGTTACATAAAAAATGAATGATACAAAAAAACCGGAAATATTAAACGAGTTAGAAAAACTCATTCAAAAAAATCCTTCTGATATAAAAATCAGAGCATCTTATGCGGAAGCTCTTCTTTATGAAGGCTTTTTGGATGAATCACTTGAGCAGCATTTGCAGCTTTTTAGAATTTTTCCGAAAAATGAAGAAGTTTGTTACAACATAGGCATAATCTATGAAAAACAAAAGAAAATTGATAATGCGCTCAACTACTATGAAAAAGCGGTAAGTTTTTGTCCTGATGATCCTGATTTTAGATATAGTTTGGCTTTTATGCTTGATAAAAAAGGCGAAATTGACAGGGCTATAGAAGAATACAAAAAAACCATAGTGCTTGATAATGAAGATTCTAACGCTCATTTTAATTTAGGATGTCTTTATGTAAAGAAAAAACTCTCAGAGCTTGCTAAAAAACATTTTGAAGCAGCTGTAAAACTTAATCCCGAAGATGTTTATGCGCGGTTTAATCTGGCTTTTGAATATAAAAAAGAAGGCAAAATACAGAATGCTCTTCAGCAATATCATAAAATAACAGAGTTAAGCCCTGATTATAGTTGGGCTTATTATAATATAGGCTGTATTTTATATGAGCAGGGTAATATAGATAAAGCCGAAAGCTTTTTTAAGAAGACAACAGAGTTAAATCCTAAGGATGTAGAAGCATTTAAGGTTCTTTCAGACATAGCTATAGCTAAAAACAACCATGAAAGTGCAATTAATTATTTGGAAACAGCTTTAATTCAAAATCCTGAAAATGGAAATATACATTATTACATAGCAAAAATTTATAAAAAAATTAATGAAACTGAAGATGCGCTGTTTCATTTAAATAAAGCTCTTCAAAATAAAGGTACTTTATCAATGGCGGAAGAAATTATTGTTAGAGAACTTGAAGAATTAAAAAAATAAATTACATCATTAGGAGTTAAAATGTCTTATAAATCAGGTTTTGTAGCGATAATCGGCAGACCGAATGTCGGAAAATCAACATTGTTAAATAAAATTTTAGGTCAAAAAATAGCTATAACAAGCTCAAAACCTCAAACCACGAGAAGAAGAATAAAAGGTTTTCATTCTTCCGAAAAAGGACAAATAATCTTTGTTGACACCCCGGGGGTTCACAAACCTCTTTATAAACTCGGCGAATTTCTTCTGGATGAAGCAAAACTTGCTATTCCAGATGCTGATTTGATTTTGTTTATGGTTGACGGGACGGAAGCAGCAGGACTTGGTGACAGGTGGATTGCGGAAAATCTTTTGAAGGGGGAAATTCCGATCATAATGGCAATCAATAAGGTTGACCAGATTAAAAATATGGAAGTCAGAGATCAGATAGTCGAGAGTTATAAGAATTTATTAGGCGAAAAATCTGTTCCGCTAGTAAAAATTTCTGCAAAAACAGGCAGAAATGTAGATGATTTGATTAAAAACATTTACAGAAAGCTTCCTAAAGGTCCTCAATACTATCCTGAAGATGAAGTAACCGACCAGAACCTTAAAACAATCGTTGCAGAAACCATAAGAGAAAAGGTTATACGCAAAACCATGGAAGAAGTTCCTCATAGTATTGCTGTTGTTATAGATAATTTTGAAGAAAAAGAAGTTATAACAAATATCGCAGCGACGATTTTTGTGGAGCATGAATCACAAAAAGGGATCATAATAGGAGAAAAAGCTTCTATGCTCAAAGCAATAGGAACGGATGCAAGAATAGACATAGAAAAATGTCTTGAAACAAAAGTTTTTCTTGAGTTATTCGTTAAACTTAAGAAAAATTGGAGAAAAAACCCTTCTGCGCTTAGACAGTTCGGCTATACTTCAAAGTAATATTTAGTTATCTTTCTCTATTGCTATTTTTCAGGTTTTTGTATTAAATAATGAAATTGTCATTGTGAGGCATGAATTTAGTCTTTTCAACGATTATAGACCTTACGAAGCAATCTTACCAATGACAACACTCCACTTTTGAAAATTGCTTCGTTACTATATTTATTTTATTTTATAGTTGATTCATGCCTCGCAATGACAGCTCGAGTATCAGGAAAAAAAGAGGATTTAAGTAAATGAAAATAGTAAATAATGTAACTGAATTAATCGGGAATACCCCGCTTGTCTACATAAATAGATTAACTGAAGGCTGTCATGCAAAAGTTGCAGCAAAATTAGAGTGTTTTAATCCGGCATGTTCTATCAAAGACAGAATTGGTTTTAATATGATAGAAGAAGCCGAAAAAGCAGGAAAAATTACCCCGGGGAAAACTACACTTATTGAACCTACAAGCGGAAATACAGGAATAGGGCTTGCGTTTGTAAGCGCGGTTAAAGGATATAAATTAATTCTTACCATGCCGGAAACAATGAGTATAGAAAGAAGAATGCTTTTAAAAGCTTACGGGGCTGAAGTTGTGCTTACGCCAGGAAACCTTGGGATGAAAGGCGCTATAGAAAAAGCCAGAGAACTTTCGGGAACATTGCCTGACGCATTTATTCCCCAACAGTTCGCTAATCCTTCAAATCCTGATATTCATAGAAAAACCACTGCGGAAGAAATTTGGAGAGATACTGACGGACAGATAGATATTTTAGTGGTAGGAGTCGGTACAGGTGGAACTATTACAGGGGTTTCAGAAGTTTTAAAACATAGAAAAGCCGAACTTAAGACAATTGCAGTAGAGCCTGCAAACAGTCCTGTGCTTTCAGGAGGTGCTCCTTCTCCTCACAAAATTCAGGGAATAGGTGCGGGATTTGTACCGGAAGTTTTAAACAGGGAAATTATAGACGAAATTATACAGGTTAAAGATGAGGATGCACTCGAAACATCAAGAAATCTTGCTACACAGGAAGGGCTGCTTTCGGGAATTTCCTGTGGAGCTGCAATGTGGGCTGCTCTCGAAGTTGCCAAAAGAGAAGAAAACGCAGGCAAGCTGATTATCGTAATTTTACCTGATTTTGGCGAAAGATATTTAAGCACTGCGCTTTTTCAGCATCTTAACGAAGTTAACGTCTGATTTGGAATAATAAATTACTGGATTATTTACAAACAGGTTTATTTTGCTGTTAAAATAATGAATATTAAAATTAAAAATTTGGCAGAAAAATGTTTTTAACGAGAATTAAAGAAGATATACAAACTATTTTCGATAACGATCCCGCAGCTAAAACCATGCTGGAGGTAGTTCTCTGCTATCCGGGGCTTCATGCTTTATTGATGCATAGAGCCGCCCATAAATTATATAAGGAGGGAATTCCTCTCCTGCCCAGAGTAATTTCAAATATTTCCAGGATAATTACGGGAGTAGAAATCCACCCGGGCGCTCAGATAGGCAAACAGTTTTTTATAGACCATGGAATGGGCGTCGTAATTGGAGAAACTACAATAATAGGCGACAATGTTCTTGTTTATCAGGGAGTAACCCTTGGTGGAACAGGAAAAGAAACAGGCAAAAGGCATCCAACCCTTAAAAACGATATTGTAGTGGGATCAGGTGCAAAAATTCTCGGAAATATAACAATAGGAAACAATGTAAGAGTTGGCGCAGGTTCTGTTGTGATAGAAGATGTTCCTGATGATTCAACAGTAGTTGGTATTCCTGGCAGAGTGGTTGTACACAAAGGGCAAAAAAATCATAATTTACAGCATAACGTGATTCCCGATCCCATAAAAGATGCTTTAAGCCAGCTTACAGATGAGATTAAAGATTTAAAAGACATTGTAAAGCACGATATATGCACAAATGAAAACAGCAGCGATAGTGTAGAGGAAGAATATAACGACGGAGCAGGCATATAAATATGTCAAATAAAGAAAAACTTTTTAAAATAATCGACAACTTTAAAAATTTTAAAATCCTTGTTATCGGGGATATTATTCTTGACGAATATATCTGGGGAAAAGCAAGCAGGCTTTCTCCTGAAGCACCCGTACCCGTACTTGAGGTGAATAAATATTCGTATATCCTTGGTGGAGCCGCAAACGTAGCAAATAATATAAGGACTCTCGGCGGAAAAGTTTGTTTGGCAGGAGTTGTAGGATATGATTCTTCTGCGGATAAGCTTGATGAGATTCTTTCAAAGAATGCGATTGACACATCGTGTATTATTAAAAAAGAAAATCGACCAACAACCATAAAAACAAGGCTTATAACACACAATCATCATCAGCTTGTCAGATTTGACAGAGAAATTAAAGACGAAATTACTGAAAATACCCAACAAGAGATTCTTAAAAAAGTTTCTGAATCTATAGAATCAATAGATTTAATATTATTGTCGGATTATTCAAAAGGTGTTCTTCCACCAAGTCTTAGTCAGGAGCTTATAAAACTTGCAAGGCTTCATAAAAAGCCTGTGCTTGTTGACCCTAAAGGTCTTGATTACAGCAAATATTCAGGTGCAACGCTGATTACCCCGAACAGACTGGAAGCAGAAACCGCAACCAAGTCTCCGCCAGGTACAGCGCCTGAAATTCTTGTTCAGAGGGTGAAAGAACAGCTTGAGCTTGATTATGTAATGGTTACACTTGGAGAAGACGGAATTCTTCTTTATGTTAACGGTGAAACAAAACAGATTCCTGCCGTTACTTCAGAAGTTTATGATGTTACAGGTGCGGGAGATTCTTTGATTTCAGGAATTTCTCTGGCTCTTCTTGCTTCTAACGGAGATGTGGAAGTTTCTATGGAGCTTGGAAATTATGCGGCAGGCGTTGCAGTAAGAAAAATTGGCACAACAGCCGTAACCCCAAAGGAATTAAAGCATATTATTGAGCTTCACATTATGGAAAAAGAGGACGCGGCTGTTAATACATAAAAAAGGTAATTTAAAAAATGGGCGAAGTTGTCGATCAAAAACAACTTTTAAATATAATTTCCGATCTGAAAAAACAAAATAAAACCATTGTAACCACAAATGGATGCTTTGACATAATCCATGCCGGGCATGTGAGGTATTTAAAACATGCCAAAGAACTCGGAGATGTCTTAATCGTTTGCCTGAATTCTGATGCTTCTGTACAAAGACTAAAAGGACCTTCAAGACCCTTAAATCACCAGGATGATAGAGCAGAAGTGATGGCAGCTCTTTATGCAGTTGATTACGTAGTGATTTTTGAAGAAGACACGCCTATAGATGTTCTTGCTAAAATTAAGCCTGATATTCATGTAAAAGGCGGAGATTATACAGAAGAAACACTTCCTGAAACAGCCGTAATAAAACAAGGCGGCGGTAAAATTCAGTTTATTCCCTTTGTGGAGGGGCGTTCAACTACAAATATTATCAATAAAATCCATCAAAATAGTAATTAAATCAAACAATTATTTCTCAGCCTCTGTTTTTATAGATCTCATAATTTGTGTTGCATCACCGCGCAAGGCTTTGCATATAAATTCGGGTATATAAAAGCCTGGATCCGAATAAATCCGATATGCAAGTATTGTTTTGTCTTCATGGGGAATTATTTCAAAGTAGCCATAAAGCTCTTTAAAAGCGCCGCCTATTTTTTTGAATTTCATTCTTCTATATTTTTCAGATGTGTCAAAAACAAGAATATAATTAAAACTAGGCAACAGATCACATAATTTTACTGTTGTAACAACTTTTTGCTTTTCATTTTTTTCTTCAACAATATCTGCTTTTTTTACCTGTTGGATAAATTTAGGAAGGTTTTCTTTATCATCAAGTACATTCCATACTTTTCTGGTAGATGCATTAATTAGTATTTTGCTTTCAGAACCTTTTAATCCACCGCTTAATTGAGCTGTAAGTGATTTCTGGAGAACATTTCCTCTTTCAAGACTGTCAAATTCTTCAGATGGGATTATTATAGCGTTTGCACTGCCTGAAATAAGGCAACTTAAAGATAAAAATATTCCTAATATAAATGGTAGCAGTTTTTTTCTGTTCACAGGTTTTTCTCCCCTTGATCTCCAGTGTGAATTAGTTATAAAATGCCATTTTAAATCTGTTGGTTTAAAGATTACATAAGCCACTTGAGCAGTCTTTATAAAAGCAGATATTGCATTGTAATAGTGTTTAACTTTTTCAAATAAAATAAATTGACATTAAATCGCGATGTTGTTATATTAACCATGCGATTTTATAGCGTGTGTTATTTATGTATAATAATTATGAAAAAAGATAAGGGACGAGCAAATGCTTGCAATAGTTGAAACTTGTGGAAAACAATACGAAATAGAAGAGGGTAGATATATTGACGTTGAGTTTTTAGGTAAAGACGAAAACGAAACCCTTGAACTTGATAAAGTAGTGATGATAGTAGCAGGTAGCCAATCACAAATTGGTCAGCCTTATCTTGAAGGAGCTACTGTAAAAGTAACCGTACTTAAAAACGGAAAAGAAAAGAAAGTTCTTGTTTATAAACAAAGACGTAAAAAAGGCTATCGCAAAAAAAATGGTCATAGACAACAATTTTCCAGAATTATGATAGAAAGTATTGATTTCCCCGGAAAAGCTGAAGTTTTAGCTACTGAAACACCTAAAGAAACAACAACTAAAATTGCTAAAAAAGCGCCGGCTGAAACTAAAGTAAAAACTACTAAAAAAACAACAACCCCAAAGACAGAAAAAATTAAAACTGAAACTAAAGCAAAAACAGAAGAAGTTAAAGAAGAAAATTAAGTTATTATTAAAATAAAAGGTGGTGAATCCTAATGGCTCATAAGAAGGGTGTAGGCTCAACAAAGAACGGTCGTGACAGTCATGCTCAGCGATTGGGCGTAAAAAAATATGGCGGTCAGGTTGTTAAATCAGGCAATATTTTAGTACGTCAAAGAGGAACAAAATTTCATCCCGGAAATAATGTTGGTATCGGTTCAGATGATACATTATTTGCAACTATTGATGGTGTTGTAACTTTTGAAAAACACAGAAGAGACAGAACACAGGTTAGCGTTTACGCTGCTAATTAGTTTTATCTCTCTATACAATTTTAAAAAGAAAAAGCTGTTACTAAGTAGCAGCTTTTTCTTTTGGTTGTTCCGGTTTTTTGTTTTTATCTTTAAGTTTTATGGAAACATTGTCCCATCTTAAATCTATATATTCTATTTCGTTTTTTGTTTTTAAAGCTTCAGGAAGAACAGGGATAACTTTAACAATATTGGAAAAAGTTGTACTTCCGTTGATTCGTCCGATTCTTAGCTTAACATCTTTAAGCTGAATAAAAACATCATCAGGGTTTCTTATATCTATATATTCAAGTTTTTCATTGGAGGCATTCTCGATATAAAAGGCAAGATCAGTTAAATATTTTATTAATTTAGGTGACCAAAGTGAAAATTGATCATAAGTAATTATTTTATAAGTTTCTTTTGAAGAAGGTAGCGGCAGATATTCTTTTCCAAGAATCTTTATAATTCCATCATCATTTGTAAATACAGCAACAGGTTCTATTTTTGGAGTCGGTGTAACTGACAAAACAGGAGTTCTTTCATCAAGAACTATTCTTAATCTTGCAGGAAACCAGTATCTTCTTATAAATACTTTTTTAACAGGAGTTAATTCAAGTATTTTATTTTCAAAAGTCTTCGTATTTAAAAGATAAACAGGCTTATGAGGAATTTTAAGAGCCTTAAGCTTTGAAAGTAATTGTCTTGTAGAAACAATTTTGTTGCCTTCAATTTCTAAATATTTATTTGGATAAGATGTAAATATATTTTTGTTCAAATACCATTGAGGCAAGTCAACAATTATCCAAAAAATTAAAACAAGAAGCCCGATAGAAAAAATGCGCGCCCAAAATCTGATATTTTCCCTGAAAATTTTCGTTTTGCGAAGATTTCGTCTTTTTTTAAATTGGCTAAGTTTTCTTTTATTATAATTGTTTATAATTTGAGATTCGCTATCAGGAGATATTGTTTTCATTCTTTTTATTACTTTCTTCTCTATTATAGGGAAATCCAAACCTGATTTTTTCTTAATTAAGATTATATAACTTTAGGAACTATATAACAATTTTTTTAATTTGCTAACAAAAAATACATGTTTCTTGTTTTTATAAATATAAGAACATGTTTTTTAAGGAACGATCTATGAAAAATTTTATAAATTTTCTTATAAAAAAATTAAAGAAACAGTCCGAAATTTCGACTGTTTTGCAAAAAAAGCCAATGAGTAAATTTTCCGGCAAAACTTCCAAGAAGTTTATCACTTCAACAGATTCGCTTTCCATTGATGCAAAACAGATCTTTATAAAAGAAGAAATTAATGCTGAAGCAAAATCAATCCTTAAGGATGCTGTCAATAATCCTGAAATTCTGGTTAATTTCATAAAATCAAAAGGAACTAAAGTAATAAAATCTAAATATATGAAACCTGTTTTGTTCTTAATCGGCGAGCAAACAGGGTTTTTGCCACCACTAAAAGGTTTTAAAGCTTTGGTGCTTAATATTTTTTTAAATATAGCTTCCGGAGCCGGATTAAATGTTGATTCCAAAACACCTGCGCTTTTTGCGCTTGATAATAAACCTGTTAATATTTATTTACTTTCGCATCAATTTCATTTATGGCTTTCATACATAAATGAACTCCCGGGCTTTGATGAAAAGACAAGGAAGAATTTCAAAAATGTATGGGATTCTAATGTTGACTCAATGGAAGTCGGAAAACTTTCCATTGAAGAAATTTTATCCCTCAAAGACGCTATGGCAAGAGATTTAGAAGCTTTAAAATTCGTTAAGGAAATGACCAGAGAATTTGTAGGACAAAAACAATCTCTTCAAAAAATAAAACAGGGCGGAAGCGCTAATATATAATTTTAAGGACTGCGATTAAAGCTTTAACAAAAACAGATTCTAAACAAAAAGAAGAAGGGATAAAACCCTTCTTCTTTTTTTATATAAAAATAAATTATTTACGGATTCCTAGTTTTTCAATTAAAATTCTATATCTTTCAATTTCTTCGTTTTTAAGATAGCCTAAAAGTTTTTTTCTTTTTCCTACCATCATTAAAAGACCACGACGACCTTGAAAGTCTTTTTTGTGTTCTTTTAAATGTTCTGTTAATTCTTTAATTTTTTCTGTTAAAAGCGCAACCTGAACTTCTACAGAGCCTGTATCGGTTTCGCTTCTTTTATATTCTTCAATTACTTGTGTTTTGCTTGCTAGATTAATGGTCATTTGTGTTCCTCTTTATTTTCATGACTTTTCTGAGTGTTCGAAATTTATAATATCATCTAAATAAAAATCTTCAAGGGGGTTAGGGATTTTAAAAAATTTTTCACACCCTCTTTCTTTTAAGATAAAATAATTTGAGATAAAGACAATAAACGCAAAATTGTCATGCTGAATCAAGTTCAGCATCTGTCCAACTTACAATTATAGTCAATAAGCCCAAATGGATAGATTCCGAAACAAGTTCGGAATGACAAAGAGAGTCAGTTATTAACAGGAAACATTAAAATAATGACCAATAATGAAATAAGAGTTAGGATTGCGCCGAGTCCTTCAGGAAATCTCCATGTCGGGACAGCAAGAACAGCTTTGTTTAACTATCTTTTCGCTAAAAACAAAGGCGGAAAGTTTATTCTAAGGATTGAAGATACAGATTTGGAGAGGTCTAATGAAGCATATACACAAAATATTTTCGACAGCCTAAAAGCTATGGGGCTTCAATGGGATGAAGGTCCTGATGTTGGTGGGGCTTATGGTCCTTATAAACAATCAGAAAGACTTGACATTTATACAAAGTACGCGGAAAAACTTTTGGAATCAGGGCATGCTTATTACTGTTGGTGCAGTCAAGAAGAGCTTGAAGCAGAAAAAGCCTTGCAACTGGAAGAAAAAAAGCAAATTATATATTCAAAAAGATGTAAAAATCTTTCTCCTGAAGATATAGAACAGTTTAAAGCAGAAGGAAGAAAACCTGTAATAAGGTTTGAAATTCCTTCAAGACAGCTTAAGTTTAAGGATTTAATCAAGGGCAATGTGGAATTTGATCTGAATTTGCTTGGCGATTTTGTAATAATGAAGTCAAACGGGATTCCTACCTATAATTTTGCTGTAGTAGCAGATGATATAGATATGAAAATGAGCCATATTATTCGTGGCGAAGACCATATTTCGAATACTCCAAGGCAAATTTTGATTTATGAAGCATTAGGGGCAAAAATTCCAGAATTTGCTCACGTTGGTATGATTCTTGCGCCTGATAAAACCAAACTTTCCAAAAGACATGGGGCTACAGCGGTTAGCGAATTTATTCAGCAGGGCTATTTGCCGGAAGCTTTTGTGAATTTTCTTGCGCTTCTTGGATGGTCTTCTCCTGACGGGGCGGAAATTATGCCGCTTGATGAGATAATTCAAAAGTTTAGCCTTGATAGAATTCATATAAGTTCAGCTGTTTTTGAATTTGATAAGCTTAACTGGATGAATGGTATGTATATAAGGAGTATGCCTGTTTCTGAACTTGTGGAAAGAATTAAACCGTATTTACAGGAATTTGACCTTTCTATATATACCCAAGAACAGCTTGAAACTATTATAAATGCAGTAAAAGAGCCTCTGGTTAAATTAAGTGAGGTGACTAATGCCGTTAGTTATTTCTTTGGTGATAGTATAAATATCGATAACGAAATTCAGGAAACTGTTTTGAATACAGAGGAGTCAAAAAAAGTCCTGACCGAGTTTTTAGGATTCTGTGAAGGTATTGACTATGGCGATATTGAAAAAATTCACGACCAACTTGGCGAATTCAGAACAATGATGAAGCCTTTGAAGCCGAAGCAGACTATGTGGGCAATAAGAGCGGCTTTAACCGGAAGAACACACGGCGCTGACATGGGTGTAATTGTTTCACTGCTAGCTAAAAACAGAGTTATATTGAGGATAAAAGAAGCTATTTAAGGAAATCCCCCAATGAAAATATATGATACACTCTCTCAAAAAATTAGAGAATTCCATCCACTGGATGATAACAAGGTAAAAATGTATGTTTGCGGTCCGACTGTTTATGATTATCCGCATTTGGGACACGCAAGATGTTATATTACCTGGGATGTGGTGTCGAGATATCTTAGATTCAAAGGATATGATGTTACTTATGTTAGAAACATCACCGATGTTGATGACAAAATCATCAACAGAGCCCGCGAAAACAACTTAACCCCCAAAGAATTAGCGACTACATATTATAAAGAATTTCAGAAAGCAATGGAAGCTTTGAATGTCGCCCCACCTGATATTGAACCAAAAGCAACCGAAACCATTGAAGATATGATAAAAATCATAAAAAAACTGGAAGAAAAAGGCTATGCCTATGCATCAGAAGGTGATGTGTATTTCAGAGTTTCAAAATTCAAGAAATACGGCAGGCTGGGCAAACAAAGCATTGATGATCTTCAGTCGGGAGCAAGAGTTGAAGCTTCTGACAAAAAAGAAAATCCTCTTGATTTTGCTCTTTGGAAGGCTATAAAAACCGAAAACGAAATTTCATGGGATAGCCCATGGGGTAAAGGCAGACCAGGCTGGCATATAGAATGCTCTGCGATGTCGGAAAAATATCTTGGAGAACAGATTGATATTCATGCAGGCGGACAGGATCTGATTTTTCCGCATCATGAAAACGAAAAAGCACAATCAGAAGCTTGTTTTGATAAAGATTTTGTAAATTTCTGGATGCACAACGGATTCGTGACAACAAACAATGAAAAAATGTCCAAATCTCTCGGGAATTTTTTAACAATAAATGATTTGCTTGAAAAATATGACGCAAATACTATCAGGCTTTTTATCCTTACAAATCACTACAGAATGCCTGTGGAATTTGCGGATGAATCATTAAAAGCTGCTAAAAACGGAGTAAAAAGACTTAAAAATGCTTTTGAAGATATTAAAAATACTGTAGGTGAAGAAAAAATAAAGGAAGCAGAAAAATTAATAACCCCTATAATTGATGAAATAGTAAAAACAGGTCAACTTCCTTTCCATAAAATAGACACTGTGCAGGATATAGAAGAAATAATACCTGCAAGCCTTATGGAAAATTGCATAAAAAATCTTAAATATTTTATAACCGCTATGGATGAAGATTTTAACACTTCAAAGGCGCTTTCTGTTCTTTTTGATATTGCAAGCTGTGCTCAAAAAACAAGGGAGTCTAAAAATCCTGAAGCCAGTGCTTTTTGTCTTGCATTATTATTAAAATTAGCATCAGTGCTTGGTTTTGATTTAACAAAATCAGAATCTTTGAATGATGATCTTTCTTCGCAACTTATGGAGCTTGTTATTTCTATAAGACAAAAAGCACGGGAAGAAAAAAACTGGGCTATGTCTGATTTTATAAGGGATGAGCTTGGCAAATTAAATATTGTGCTCAAAGACCAGAAAGACAAGCCTACTATTTGGAGTATTCAGGACTAGATGACGAAAATACAAACAAATGAGCTGCCTATAAGGTCTTATGCTTATATTGGCGATGCTGTGTATGAGGTTTTTGTCAGGGAAAAAACCATTTTTCTTGTCACAAAACCTGATAAACTCCATAACATAACTTCTTCTGTGGTAAAAGCAGAATTTCATGCGGAATTGCTTGAAAAAATTCAGGATTTTTTGAACGAAGAAGAAAAAGAAATAGTAAGAAGAGCAAGAAATCTTTCTGTAACCACAGCAAGGCGTACAAACCAGACTCTTCATAGGTTAAGTACAGCTTTTGAGGCGCTTATCGGGTATCTTTATTTGAATGACAAAAACAGATTAAAGGCTCTATTTGAGTTCATAGAGCCTTTAATTGATGAGAAAATTATTTAGGAATCAAAAAAAGTTATTGATTTTTTGTATCAACAATTGTCGCTCCGCCGCCAATAACTTTTGCGTTTAACGGATAATGACCATCCCATTTTTTAACTTCTTCAAGTTTTACAATTGATGGGTTTTTTGCGATTGCCTGTGCCGTAATTGTTAATGCTTCCGCTTCTGCTTTGGCTTTTGTTACAACAATTTCTGCATCTCTATTTGCAGCCTGCAATTCATATTCTTTTTGCTGCGCTTTTTGTTGCATAACCTGTTTAGCTTTGATAGCCTGTTCATATTGATCATCAAAATCAACATTTGTAATTGGTATATCAATGACATTTATTGCATGAGTCTTTGTTTCATCGTTTACAACGACTTCTTTTGCAAGATCAACAACTGCTCTTCTGATGATTTCTCTTTTTGTTACAAATTCTGTTGCTGTATATTTTCCGCCTACTGCTTTTATAGCATCTATTATTTTGGGATAAGCAAATTTATCGAGCGGGTCACCCTTGTAAAGTATAACTGAATTTGCAGCTTCTGCTTCAGGAATTGAATAAATAATTTTAAAGGCAATGTCTATCGGCTGGTTATCCTTTGTATATGTAGGAGCATCGCCTTCTACTGTTTGAGGTCTTACATTTACAGTAATAACTTCGTCAATTAAGGGTGTTCTAAATCTCATTCCTTCATTAACCACATTTTGACCAATTACGCCAAATCTTTTGATTACAGCTTTTTCTCCTGATTGTACAAAATAAATTGGGTTTAAAAACAATAACAATAAAAACCCTGCTGCAAATATTGCAACCATAATTGATAAATTTTTTTCATTCTGCATAAATTTTTTCCTCTTACCTGTTTAATAAAAGTATCGCATAAAATATTTTATACACTAAAGTTTATAGAACTACTACAAATACATATTTTTGAAAATAAAACACCTCTCTAATTTATAAAAAATAAACTTTAAATTAGAATGAGTTCAGCCTTCCAAATCGACAAAGCCCCTCTTCAGGCGTTATCTCCCGCTCTACTGTGTTAAGCTTTGTTACATATTCTTAATTTTGTTGCTTAAAAGTTAAAGAAATTTTTGAACCGTTCGATATAGTATATACCGGGTATAAGACACGGATATCTATATATGAGTCGTCAATTAAGTAAGTAGAGGGTATTTTTTATGAAATCCAATTATTTCATTGGATATGGAAATGATTTTAACAGCAATTTTGAAGAAAGAGACAACTGTCTGGATGTGTGGAAAGATGTTTTGCTTTATTCATCTAGCCTTCACGGGAATTGGGGTGTCTCAAGACAGGTGTTTTACAAAAGTATGGTACCTACAGCAGAGAAAGACCCTGCAAAATTTGCAAGATGGATGAATGGACTGGTTAAAAGTTCCGGTATAAAAATAAAATCAAGAGCAGGATTTTTAAGATCACTTAATTATCTTAGAAAATTACAAAAAAATGCTAATAAAGATGATATTCAAAAAGCTCTTTTCAGTCTTTTTGAAGCCGGGTTAAATGAACCTCTCTATGCTCTAAAAGCGATTAAAAACGGCAGGTCTTCATATCAGGCAGGATAAAGTTTAAAATTAACAAAAAAGCAGGTTATACAGCCTGCTTTTTTGTTTTACATAGTTGTGTATTTTTTTATAAATTGCTTTCTGGCTTCTATATCAGCGACTTTTTTCTTTAATTTTTCAATTTTGTTTGTATATTTTTCTTTGTCGTCTATTTTGCTTATGTCGATTAAATTTACATAAGCCGTATAATGGTCAATCGCATTATAATAATATTTTTCCTTTTCAAAAGCCTTTGCTATGCCTAGATGAGCTTCGGGAAGGTAGACATTTAAGTTAAGAGCGTCGCGGTAAGCTTCTATCGCGGCTTTTTTCTGTCCTTCTCTATAAAAAGCTTCTGCTACTTTCAGTCTGGAAACTGATTGATCTTCATTTTTTCTGATTCTTTCCAGAATTCTTCTAGCTTTTAAATTATTCGGCTCCATTGATAAAACCTTATCAGCAGCGTTTTTAGCACTTATATAAGCTCTGTCCATTGTAAAAATTTGAGCCAATCTAAGCAAATCTTCTTTGTTTTTAGTCTGGTTTAGTGCGTTTAAGAATTCTCTTTCCGCATTGCTATAGTCATTGCATGTTATATAAGCTTCTCCTTTAACTATATGGCTGATTTTTGAGTCTTGTGTGTTCTCAATAATGTTTTTCATGTACGTTGCGGAGTTGCTGTCATTATGAGAAACCTTTGATACTCTCAACAAAGCCAGATAAAGTTCCAGATTGTTCGAATCATATTGAATCGCCTGCTGTATAGAATTTTCTATATCAACATATCCAAGCTCGGAAGCAATTGCTGCATCTCCGTTTAATTCTTTTGACCTGACAAAATACGCTTTTGAAAGTCCTTTTAGTGCAGATGTTTTGTAGCTTGGAGCTCTTAACAGGTCTTTATAGTATTTTATAGCCTGTTCTGTCTTTCCTAAATTGAGAGAAGCATCCGCTATCTTTAATTTTGCCTCGTAAAAGTTTGGATTGACAGACAGAGCATTTCTAAGCTCGGAAATTGCTATCTCGTCATCGCCCCTGTTTTTGTATACATCAGCCAGTCTTAAGTATGGCGGCAAATATTCAGGTTTTATAAGAAAAGATTTTTTATATTCAGAAATAGCGGCTGCTTCGTTGCCTTGAAGTTCATAAGCTCTTCCAAGCAAGTCATGAACCGGTGCGCTGTTTGGGAAAAGATAAAGCGAGGTTTGAAGCTGTTTTATTGCTGTACTGAAATCGCCTTTTCTGATTAATGCTTCGCCTAAGTTGCAATAAGCGGAAGAATTTTTGCTGTTTAATCTTATTGCCTCCTTGTATTTATCTATAGCTGCATCTATCTGATTTTTTGCAAACAAGACTCTACCGTAATTTTCAACGCTTTTTGAGTAATCAGGTCTTATTTCTAATGCTTTTTTAAAATATTTTTGCGCATCATTAAGTCTTCCTGCATCAAAAAGGATTTTTCCTGTATTATCATAAGCCTGATAATAATTGGGGTCATTTTTTACAGCAAGACTAAATTCTTGAAGGGCTTTATTGTAATAGTTTTCCATGTTTCCCCTGAAAGTCATATCAGAGGAAGTTGTTCTTCGATAATAAACAAGTCCTAAACCATTATGAGCCATCGGGTTTTTGGGATTTTTTTCAAGTATTTTTTTAAATTCTTTTTCGGCCCCATCGAGCTTGTACTGCGCTGAATGAATTTCTGCCAGATATGTTTTTGCCTGAATATCGTTAGGGTTTTTGGCAAGAAGTTTTGCCACATAAGCTTCGGCTTCGCTATATTTGCCGAGTTCGATTAAATTTTCCGCTTTTGAGTAATTTCTGATGACTTTTGCAGAATAAGTTTCCGCATTTGCCTGAGAATTAAATATAATCATGGCAGAAATTATATAAGCAAATATTTTAAGTTTATTCATTAAAAACCTCTTTATCTCAACGATTTAGTTGTTGCCTGTATTTTACATCCAATTGTATAATTTTTTCAAATGAGTGTTATCATTCAGGAGTATTAAGGTTTTGTCCACTTTATCAAACATAAATTCACAATCCATTCTGGACGATTTCAAGCTTTATCTTGAAGTCGAAAGAAATTTATCTTTGCATACCGTAAAAGCCTATTGCACCGACCTTGAAGACTTTTTGAAATGGGCGGGAACTTCTGATGTCTGTACTTTTACTTACAAAAATATTAGGACTTATCTTGCTGAAATTCAGTCAAAAAAATACACCAGAACCACAATTTCAAGAAAAATTGCCGCGATTAAGACGGTTTACAGGTATTTGTACAGGGAAAGACTTGTAAATTCCAATCCTGCTGTTAATATAAAAACCCCAAAGAAAATTAAAAACCTGCCCGAATTTCTTACTGACACCGAATCAAACTTGATTCTCAACGAAATAGAAGCAAAAACCCCTTCCCAATTTAGGGACAGGACAATTCTTGAAGTTCTTTATGCCACAGGAATGAGGATTTCTGAGCTTTGCGGGTTGAATTTTGAAAACCTTAACCTTGAGGCAAATGAAATAACGGTTTTTGGAAAAGGTGGAAAAGAACGGATTGTACTCATTAATAATCGTGCAAAGAATTATTTGCTTGATTATATTGAAAATTTCAGACCTAGTCTTGCCGCAAGTTGTCATTCTGAGGACTTTAGCCCGAAGAATCTGTCCAATAGTGAGAATAGTCAAAAGGACAGATTACCCCCTGCTTCGCTCAGGATGACAGGGAAAGGCGATGTAAAATCGCCTGTTTTTATTAATAATAACGACTTTAGGCTTCAGCAAAGAAGTATTCAGCGAATCATAGCCAAAATTGCAAAAGATTTATGTTTTCATAAAAAAGTATCGCCACACACTTTTCGGCATAGTTTTGCAACAAAATTACTTGAAAATGGCGCTGATTTGAGGGTGGTACAGGAGTTACTGGGTCATGCAAGCATAAGCAACACGCAAATTTACACCCATGTTTCTACAGAAAGACTTAAACAGGCTTATATGAATGCTCATCCTCGAGCAAAAACTAAATAATCAAATCTAATAAATTATCAAAATAAGATGTACAGCCAAAGCCAAAACTGTTCCAAGCATAGCCCCCATCAAAACCTCAAGAGGGGTATGCCCCAAAAGTTCCATAAGCCTTTCATGATGAAATGTCGGATGCTTATCGGAATAAATATCATCAACAATTTTATTTAAAACAGTTGCCATTTTGCCTGCAGAACGTCTTAAACCAGCTGCATCATACATAATTACCATAGAAAATCCAAGAGCTATAGCAAATTCTACAGAATTAAAACCTGTTATCATTCCAACGCTAGTAGTAAGAGCCATAGAAAGAGAGCTGTGACTGCTGGGCATTCCTCCTGTAACAGTTAAAATTTTAAAATTAGGCTTTTTATGTTTTACCCAGTAAAATGCCAATTTTAGCCACTGAGCAACAAATGCTCCGACAAAAGATGAAATTATAACTTCTATGCCTGTATCTAAAATCATTTTAATACCCTTGCTACAATCTGCTCGGCTATAGCCATCAATAAAGGACTATTAATGTTTTTTTTAATCAACTCCTGCTGTGCATTAATACACAGAATTTCCAGCTCTTTCTTTGATTCTTCAAGCCCGTAAAGAGAAACGTGCGTATTTTTCTTTGAATTCTGGTCTTTTCCAGGGGTTTTTCCTATTGTTTCGAGAGTTCCCGTAACATCAAGTATATCATCAGCTATCTGAAAAGCATAGCCTATTGTTTTTCCATAGAAAGACAATGCCTCAAGTTTTTCTTCAGTTGCTCCTGAAAGCAAAGCTCCTGCCCTCATAGCAAATTTGAATAGTTCACCTGTTTTATGAGAAAGTATATAGTTAAAAGTCGCAAAATCAATTTCTTTTTCTTCTGATTCTATATCTACAACCTGTCCTCCGACTATGCCCATAGGACCGGCTGCTTTTAAAAATTCTTCAAGCACTTGCAGTAGAACTTTTTTATCAACTTTATCAGGAGTATGCTTAATGATAACCTTTGGAGCATAAGACAAAAGAGCATCTCCTGCTAGTACTGCAATGGCTTCACCATAAACTTTATGGTTGGTAAGTTTTCCCCTTCTGTAATCATCATTGTCCATACAAGGCAAATCATCGTGAATAAGGCTTTGTGCGTGAAGCATCTCAAGCGCGCAGGCTATAGGAAAAACATTTTCTATATCACCGCCGCAAATTCTTGCACTTTCAAGCATAAGCAAAGGTCTTATTCTTTTGCCGTCAGCAAGCACAGAGTATCTTATCGATTCCCAGATTAATTGGGGATATCGAATTTCTAAGTATTTATCGAGATGAGAATTTATTAATTCTTTATCAGGCAAAACAACTTTATTATAGTCAAAGTCTTTTTGTACAAGAAGTTTCAATGTTTTATCACCAAAATTTAATCAAAATCTTCTTGATTATAATATACCTCGTCCAAAATTGAAATAAGGTTTATTTTCTGCTTTTCGGTGTTCCTTGCTTTTTTTCTAGCCTGAGTC